>Ga0105045_10001741_pt1 | contig 17950 bp, 12 predicted proteins | sample MAT02_FD_78089 | JGI IMG/M metagenome (GOLD analysis project Ga0105045, IMG submission 78089) | Freshwater microbial communities from Lake Fryxell liftoff mats and glacier meltwater in Antarctica - MAT-02 (megahit assembly) | ecosystem: Environmental > Aquatic > Freshwater > Ice > Liftoff... | reverse complement strand
TCGCCCATTGGGGGGCCGCCATCCGATGCCGACATCCTCCAAAGTGGCGACGAACAAGTAGCAGCGGGCTATATTATTTACAGTTCATCCAATATGTTGGTCTATACCACTGGGCACGGAGTCAACGGATTTACCTATGATTTCTCCATTGGGGAATATATCCTCTCCCATCCCAATATCCAGAGCCCAACCGAAGGAATTATTTTTTCCTACAATGAGGGTTATTTCAACGATTTTTCGGATGGGATCAAACAATACCTGCATTATTGCCGGAACAATCGGTACACCGCCCGTTATGCCGGCGCATTGGTAGCTGATTTTCACCGTAACCTGCTCAAGGGTGGCATTTATCTTTACCCAGCCACCAAGCAAGCCCCCAATGGCAAGCTCCGCCTCTTGTTCGAGTGCTATGCGCTGGCTTTTCTGATCGAGCAGGCCGGTGGCAAAGCCAGTGACGGCCAGCGCCGGATCTTGGACGTTGTGCCCACCCACCTGCACCAGCGCACCCCCCTGATCATCGGATCGGCGGGCATGGTGGACAAAGTGCTGGAGTACGTGTCCGGGCCAGCGTAGTCCTTGGCTGGCCCGTTGGTCGATCGGAAAAAGATAAACCCGTGAAGAAAATCCATTGGCCTTTGTTCGCCTCAGGAGCAAGTAACGGTCAGGCGGCTACAACCAAAAAATGAGCCCAGAACTAGCCCAGCAGCTATTGAAAAAAAGGATTTTCTGAATGGCGAAAAAAGTAGGCTGGTCAAAATAGCGAAGCCATCGTTTGTATGGTCGATTAGTACCTGGCAACAAAGTTTTATCATAAAACCGCCAAATATTGACCCAAAAAAGTAATTGAATAAATCAACGAAAATTGTTTACCCAAAAATGCTTATTTTTGTCTTGGGAGTTCCCATTTCTCCGATCTAAAAAAGGAACTACCCATTTCACCACTAATCATGGAAAACTATTGCGAACTTTTTTTGAGAATGGCTACGGGATATCGGTAATACCTCGGAGCCTCCTGCGCGACATTTTCGCGCAGACCGATCAGCCCGATTCGTGGGGCTTGGCATCCCTTTATAACGATACTGTGGAGATGTTTGAAGCAGTCATTTTGACAGGCGACCACCACGAAAGCCAAATTGTTTATGACACCCCTCTAAACCATCAGGATAGCGAGTTTATCCTGAACAGTTCGGAAGTCGATGAGCTAATGGAAGCGGTGCGAGCGTTGCCCAAGCAGGAAATCAGTTAATCCCCAGCGAATGAAATTACACATTACAAGCCCCAGCACCAACAGTATCAACAGCACCAAGGCTTTGATCTAAGAGCACATTAGGGGCTTGCAACACCGGCTGGGGCAACTTACAATGCTGGGAGCATTTTCAAACGGGACGAACGCGCAGCCTAATCCGACTGTTGCCTATTGGAGCGAGTTCGTCTTAGCCAAAACATAGCGGCGGAAGTCATGTTATGCCATGAGTTCAGGATGCAGACCAGCCCAAAACGTCCACTAGACCTGTTCAACGGGGCAAAGGGTTGGCAACTGGGATACTCATTGGGGCAGTGGCAGTTGGTGCAAACAGCTTGGAGGAAAACAGCAAGCCAACATTTTTAAAACCCGCCCCAAAACGTTAACTTTACGGTAAATGGGCCAAGCCCCCGCCGAAAGTGATCATTGCGAACCCGATTTATGATGTGGTGTTCAAGCGCCTGATGGAAAACGAAAAGGTCGCCAAGTTTTTCATCGGCACGCTGCTGGAACAGACCATCGAGGCCATCGAAGTGCTTCCACAGGAATACACCTACCGGGGCGAGCTCGATTTCAGCAAACCCGGGGACGTGGCAAGGTACGAGGAGCGGCTCCGCTTGCGGCACTCCATCTGGGTTTATCGCCTTGATTTTGTGGCCACCGTCCGCACGGGCACGGGCGAGCTGAAGAAGGTGTTGATCGAGATCCAAAAGGCAAAAAACCAAGTCGATCTGATGCGGTTCCGCAATTATCTGGCCGAACAGTACAAAAAAGAGGACAAGGTAAGCGGGGAAAATGTGGTGCTGCCCATCACCACCATTTATATTTTGGGGTTCAAACTGCCCGAGATCACCAGCCCATGTATCAAAGTCGAGAGAAACTACAAAGACCTGATCACCAAGACGGTCATTGACCAAAAGAGCGATTTTGTGGAGAAACTCACCCACGACAGTTTCGTGGTACAGGTGGAGCGCATTACCGACCGTTTCCAGACCCGCCTGGACAAGCTGTTGAGCATTTTTGCGCAGCGCAATTTCACCGATGACCGGGAAATTACCAGGGACTACCCCCACACCCCCGACCTAGACGAGCTCAAAACGATGACTGACATTTTGCACCACGTGGGCACTGACCCCAAGGAGCGCAGGGAAATAGAGATGGAACAGGAGGCCTGGCGGACCATTAACGCCATGTTCGGGGATAAGGAGCGAAAATACCAACAAGAGTTGGAAGAACAGCAAAAGGCCCTTAAGGAGAAGGATCAAGCCCTGAGCGAGAAGGACCAAGCCCTGAGCGAGAAGAACAAAACCCTTGAGGAACAAGCCAAATTGATCGAAGAATTACTAAAAAAACTTGATCAGCAAAAGTAAAACTAGCTTCAACCTCATACAGGGGCAGATGTGCGCTAGATCATATCCCCAACTGTTGGGCACATTGACATTGGTGCGAGCCGATTTTTCCGTAACTTCCGGCCCCAAACCCTCAACCAATGAATAGTCTTTTTTTGACCGAAAAACTAAAGGCCGTCCTGCCCCGCATCCGGGAGTTCGTTAAGGCCGAAATCATTCCCTTGGAGCCCAAGTTTCTCCACGGAAACAATAAGGAGTTGGAACAGACCGAACTGGAAGTCTTGCGCCAAAAAGTAAAAAGTGAAGGTTTATGGGCCCCCCATCTGGACGAAAAAGATGGCGGCATGGGCCTGACCCTCACCGAGTTTGGGCAAGTGAGCGAAGAATTGGGCCGCTCACCGATGGGCCACTTTGTGTTCAACTGCCAGGCCCCAGACATTGGCAATATGGAACTGCTACACAAGTATGCCTCCCCCACGCTCAAAGATCGCTACCTGCACCCGTTGATGAACGGTGAACTCCGCTCCTGCTTTTCCATGACCGAGCCGGAATTTGCCGGATCCAACCCCGTGCGGATGGCCACCAAAGCAGAAAAGGCGGACAATCAGTATGTTATCAATGGCCACAAGTGGTTCACTTCTTCGGCGGACGGCGCTTCGTTTGCCGTGGTAATGGCCGTGACCAACCCCGAAGCCGCTGTGCCCCATGCCCGGGCCAGCATGATCATTGTCCCCACCGACACGCCGGGGTTCAACTTCATCCGCAATATTCCCATCATGGGGGAGGCCGGGTCGGGCCACAACAGCCACGCCGAAATCCGTTACGAAAATTGTACAGTACCCTTGGACAATTTGGTCGGCAAAGAGGGGGAAGGGTTCAAACTGGCCCAAGAGCGCCTCGGCCCAGGCCGGATCCACCACTGCATGCGCTGGATCGGGATCTGCGAGCGGGTACTGGGCATCATGTGTGAATATGCCGCCCGGCGCGAGCTGGCCGAATCAGTGGTGATCGGCCAAAAACAGATTGTGCAGCAGTGGATTGCTGAGAGCCGGGCCCAGATCAATGCGGCCCGCTACATGGTGCTCCATGCCGCCCACGGAATCGACCATCATGGCAGCCACGCCATGCGGGTGGAAATCTCCACCATCAAGTTCTTTGTGGCCAATGTGCTGCAACAAGTCGTCGACCGGGCCATCCAAACCCTTGGTGCGCTGGGCATTACCGAAGATACCATCCTCTCCTTTTGGTACCGCCATGAGCGCGGGGCGCGGATCTATGACGGCCCCGACGAAGTGCACAAATATGTGGTGGCCCGCGAAGAACTGAAACCCTATGGAGTGAAAATTTAGCCTGCCGCCAATCCAAACCCCAACCAGATTTAGGTCCGGTTGGGGTTTGATATGTCACCAAAAGTTAGTGGAGCAAAAGTTAAACTAAAGTACCTTAAATAACTAACAGCCCGTTTTTTTAAGCCACCTCACCTTCCCAGTTCGCCATTCTAGATATTGATCGGCACTTTTTTCAGAATCATGTCAATGATTTCCTTGCTGGAAATCCCTTCGGCTTCGGCTTCGTAATTGAGGATGAGACGGTGGTTGAGTACATCAAAAGCAATTTCTTTGATGTCTTCGGGCAGTACATAATCGCGACCGTCGAAGAACGCAATGGCCTTGGCCGCCCGGTTCATGTTGATACTGGCCCGGGGCGACACTCCGTATTGAACAAAGTGGGCCACTTCGGTAAGGCCGTAATCCTTGGGCTTGCGCGTGGCGAACACCAGCTCGATGATGTATTTTTCGAGCGATTCAGAAATAGTGACTTTGTTGATCTCGTCCCGGATCTGAAAAATCTCACTCTTGCTCAAAATGGGGGAAACCTTGACATCAAAAGTCAGGTTGGACATTCGGCGCATCACTTCCAGTTCAGCCTCTTTGTCCAAATAATTGACAAATATTTTCAACATGAAACGATCCAACTGGGCCTCGGGCAGTGGGTAAGTTCCCTCTTGCTCCACCGGGTTCTGGGTGGCCAACACCAAAAAGGGCTTGTCCAATATAAACGTGGTTTCCCCAATGGTCACTTGCTTTTCTTGCATGGCCTCCAGCAGGGCCGATTGCACCTTGGCGGGGGAGCGGTTCACTTCGTCAGCCAAAATAATATTGGCAAAAATGGGCCCTTTTTTTACTTCAAACTCGCCATTTCGTTGATTGTAGATCATCGTACCGACTAAATCAGCGGGAAGCAAATCGGGGGTAAACTGGATCCGCTGGAAATCAAGGTGCAATACTTGGGCCAACGTATTTACCGTCAAGGTTTTGGCCAGACCGGGAACCCCCTCCAACAAAATGTGGCCGTTGGTGAAAAGGCCAACCATGAGCCGGTTGAGCATGTAACGCTGCCCAACCACTATTTTGCCGACTTCATTATATACAGCCTTGATTTTATCCTGCATTTCGGGGAGTGAAAGCTGGGTGGGGCGGTTTGGGCCAAAATCCATTCGTGAATAAAGTTTTAATTGCCGTAAAGTAAGCGGCTTTATCTCTAAACAACAAAAACAGGGTTTTATTTTCTGTTTAGAGTCTATCTTTCCATTTATATCTGTACAAGCCAACAATTTGACATGGTTTTGGCAGTATGATGTCAATTGAACAGCATAGTACCAGTGCACAGTTGGCCCGCCAACCATTAAAAGGTTGGCCGATCAAAAATAAAAAATAATCGTTGCCAACTTTTGAAACCTATTTACTAATTTGTAATCATGACAACCGGTATCATTGATAATAAGTACCTTACAGCCGAGTGGCGAAACAATGGCCGCATTTTTTTCTACGCTTGGAAAGGCTTTGTCCCCGGCCTCCAAATGAGATCCTTGTTAGACGATCTGCTGGCCGAGTATGCCAAAGGCGATACCCCCCTGATGTTGCAGGATCTAACCATGGTCAAGGCAGTGGGGCCCGAAGATCAAGCGTGGATCTACACCAACTGGATGCCCCGGGCCATAGCAGCCGGGATGCGCAAAGTGGCCATACTGACCCCAGCATCCGCCTTTGGGCAAATGGCCGCCAGTAACGTGAGCATCCGTGCAAAGATCAATGGTTTGGAGATCTATAACCAGTTTTTTGCTGAGTATGCCGAGGCAGAAGCGTGGCTTTTGGCCGATAATTGATATTTTCGTGCCAAAGCTTCCTCCCATGCGCATCCAATATAATTCTCCGGTAGTGCTCACCTATACTTTTCTGAGCACTTTTGTGCTGTTCCTGCAGACCAGTACGGGCATAAACATAATGCCCTATTTTGCTGTCAACGGTGAAATCAGCTTTCATCCAGTTGACTTTTTCCGGCTTTTCTCCCACGTGATCGGTCATGGTGACTGGAACCACCTCATGGGCAATTTTACCTTTGTCCTGCTCTTGGGGCCAATGCTGGAAGAAAAATATGGTTCGGGCAATTTGTTTCTCATGATTTTGGTAACGGCCTTCGTCACCGGAGTGCTCAATATTTTTTTCTTCAACACTGGGTTGCTCGGGGCCAGCGGGGTGGTATTTATGATGATTTTGCTCAGCTCGATCGTCAACCTGCAAAAGGGCCGGATCCCGCTCACTTTCATCTTGGTGCTGGTCTTGTTTTTGGGCAAGGAAGTCGCCAATGCGTTTACCAACAACAATATTTCGGAATTTGCCCATATCGTGGGCGGGATCTGCGGGGCCATTTTTGGCTTCCAATCCAACCGCTTCCGCCGGGTAACACATTAAGGCGGCTCGGCACCATCCAGTTGCCCAAAGAAATGGGTAGTTGGGGTATCTTTGAAATTACTCAACTGCCCATCATCGCTAAAGCCGTGTACCTGAAAATAGGACTGCCCATTTTTAGACAATTTGATTTGGCCCCGATCTTGGTAATCTGCAATATTTTTCGCCCAGTAGTTCAGTTATTTCCCCAAAACCCGTCTTTCAGGTCGGTATCTTGCACCAATGCCCGCACCGTAGCTCTTCGGGAATGGGCCAACGAACAATCATTCGGTCAGGAGCAAAGACCGGCCCCGCATTGAAAAACCGTAAATTGGCTTTCCTGCCAAAACCTTTTTTCTCTACAAGTGATTCAACCTTAAATTGTAAATCGTCACTAACTTTGTGGCAAAAATCAAGCACCGCACTCCCAAAGCATGAAAATCAATTTACATCTATCGGAAAAATTTGAAGGCCGCCACATTGGCCCAGATGAAACTGCTGTCCAAGAAATGTTGCAAGTGATCGGAGTGGATTCGGTCGATCAGTTGGTTGCCGAAACGGTGCCACAATCCATCCGCCGGCTCCCCATGCACCTGCCCCCAGCCCAAACCGAGGCGCAGTTCCTGAAAGGGTTCAAAAAGTTGGCAGAAAAAAACATCATTTGCAAATCCTACATTGGGCTGGGCTACCACCCCACCATAACCCCCAACGTAGTGCTGCGCAACATTTTGGAAAACCCAGGATGGTACACCGCCTATACACCCTATCAAGCCGAGATCGCCCAGGGTAGGTTGGAGATGTTGATCAATTACCAAACAATGGTGATCGACTTGACCGGTCTGGAGATTGCCAATGCTTCCCTGCTGGACGAGGCTACCGCTGCCGCCGAGGCGCTTTCGCTCATGTACGCGGTACGCCCCCGAGCCAAAAAAGATGCCAATAAATTTCTGGTTTCGGCGCAATGCTTGCCCCAGACCATCGACTTGTTGAAAACCCGGGCCAACCCGATCGGAGTAGAACTGGTTGTTGGCGATGTGCGCACGTATGACATCACCGATCCAACCTTGTTTGGGATGCTGTTGCAGTACCCAGGGGCCGATGGTCAAGCAGTTGACTACACCAACCTGATCGCGGCGGCGCACGATCACCAATTGCTGGTCTGTGTGGCGGCCGATCTGCTTTCACTCACGCTGTTGAAATCGCCCGGGGAAATGGGGGCCGATGTGGCCGTGGGATCCGCCCAACGTTTTGGGGTGCCCATGGGCTTTGGTGGCCCGCACGCCGCTTTTTTTGCGACCAAAGATGAATACAAGCGCCAGATGCCGGGTCGCATTATTGGGGTTTCCAAAGATGCGCAAGGCAAAATGGCCTACCGGATGGCTCTCCAGACCCGCGAACAACATATCCGTCGCGAAAAAGCCACTTCCAATATTTGTACTGCCCAAGTCCTGTTGTCGGTAATGGCGGCCGCTTATTCGGTCTATCACGGCCCCAAGGGCCTCCGTCAAATCGGGGAGCGGGTACATGGCATGACTTGTTTGCTGGCCGATGCCCTTCAAGCGATTGGTTTCCAGCTAGCCCACGAACATTTCTTTGACACCCTCTTGGTGTTGAGCAACCGAGAGATCACCGATGCCATTTGGGAGCGGGCAGAAGAGGCGAAGGTAAACTTCCGCTATTTTAATGACCATTGCAATATTGGCATCTCGTTGAATGAAGCCACCACGGTAGAAGATATTGCCGAAATTGTCTCCATATTTACTGGTTCCACCGATCTAACTTATGTTTATGATGTGATCGGGAAAGCCAAAAGCGTAACCTCGATGCTGCCCGATGGGCTACAACGAACTTCGCCCTATTTGACTCACCCGGTTTTCAGCAAGCACCATTCTGAGCACGAGATGTTGCGTTATTTGAAACACTTGGAAAACAAAGACATATCGATGGTGCACTCCATGATCCCGTTGGGCTCGTGCACCATGAAACTGAATGCCACCGCCGAGATGATCCCGGTTACTTGGCCCGAATTTGGCCAAATCCACCCCTTCGCCCCGGAAGACCAGACCAAAGGGTACGAAAAAATGTTCAAAACCCTTGAGAAATGGTTGAGTGAGGCCACGGGGTTTGCGGCAGTTTCCCTACAACCCAACTCCGGGGCCCAGGGCGAATACGCGGGCCTGATGGTAATCCGGGCCTACCACCATGATCGGGACGACCATCAGCGCAACATTGCCTTGATCCCCACTTCCGCCCACGGCACCAACCCCGCATCGGCCGTTATGGCAGGCATGAAAGTGGTGTTGATCAAGTGCGATGAAAAAGGCAACATCGATGTGGCCGACCTGCAAGCGAAGGCCCTCGAGCACAAGCCGAATTTGGCCGCTTTAATGGTCACTTATCCTTCTACGCACGGTGTTTTTGAAGAGGATATCCAAAAAATTTGCCAAATCATCCATGACAATGGGGGCTTGGTGTACATGGATGGGGCCAACATGAACGCCCAAGTGGGCCTCACCAGCCCCGCCCACATTGGGGCCGATGTGTGCCATTTGAACCTGCACAAAACGTTCTGTATCCCGCACGGCGGGGGCGGTCCCGGCATGGGGCCCATCGGAGTAGTGGATCACTTGGCCCCTTACCTCCCCGGCCACGTAATGCGCAAGACAGGTGGCCCCAAGGCGATCACGGCCATTTCGGCTGCTCCCTGGGGCAGTGCGAGCATCCTCACCATTTCTTACGCCTACATCGCCATGATGGGGCCCGAAGGGTTGACCCGCGCCACCGAAATCGCAATTTTGAATGCCAACTACATCAAGGCTCGTTTGGCGGGCAACTACGAAATCCTTTACACGGGCAAAAACGGCCGCTGTGCGCACGAGATGATCATCGATTGTCGGCAGTTTAAACAATCGGCCGGTATTGAAGTGGAGGACATTGCCAAGCGCTTGATGGACTACGGATTCCACGCGCCAACGGTGTCGTTCCCCGTTTCGGGAACGCTCATGATCGAGCCTACCGAAAGCGAGCCCAAGTCAGAATTGGATCGCTTTTGTGAGGCTATGCTGGCCATCCGCAAGGAAATAAGGGAGATCGAGGAAGGTGGGGCCGACCAAGAAAACAACCTGTTGCACAATGCCCCCCACACGGCCGATGTGATCACGGCCGATGTTTGGGAGCGTCCCTACAGCCGGCAACGGGCGGCTTATCCCCTCTCCTATCTCAAAACGCACAAAATATGGCCCACGGCCAGTCGGATCGATAGTGCTTTTGGCGATCGGAACTTGGTGTGCAGTTGCCTGCCGGTTTCTGAATACGAAGAGGTAAACTTGGGAGTCTAACTTACTTCCCAAAAAATGAAAGGGAAAGGCGGCCATTGGCCGCCTTTCCCTTTTTTAGAAACCATCCTCGCGTTGAGCGAGTGGTTATTTAAAGAAAAAATTGACCCCAAAATATAAAAACCGGTTTTGGGAAGTGATATTCCCGCCTCCGGGAACCAAGTTGGCCAAGCCCAGATCATACGCCGCAAAAATTTGGAGGGGGATTTGGGCCAGTTCAACCCCGCCGCCAAAAGTGGCCCCGTAGTCCAGCCGCCGCAAATTGGCACCGCTGCCATTGCCAAAAGTAATGCTTTGAGATCTGCTGCGCCCTGCCACAGTGGTGTTCACATTGCCAAACAAGCCCACTGCCACGTATGGACCAGCCATCAAGAAGGGTTTGACCCCACCCAGATCAAACTTAACCCCCACATTGATGGGCACCTTGACATAGTGGATAGTGCTGGAACTGCTGGAAGATACCCCAAACTCATTAAAGCTGCTTTTGCCACCTTTGAGCGCGTACATCAGGCCAGATTGGACGAAAACCAGATCGCCCAGTGGCAAATCGACCACCAAACCGCCCATCGCCCCAATCCGGAAATCAGAAGTGATTGTAAAGCCATTGCCCTTTGATACACCTCTCGCCAGCCCACCCGCAGCCCGGAACCCCAGCCGGAATTCATTGTCACTGGGACTGACTTCTGATTTGACAGGCTTTTCTTTGGGTTCCTTTTTTTCCTTTGATGAATCATCCGCTTGTTTGGCCTTGCTCACTTTTTCTTTTTTGGGGGAAGCAGGTTCTTCGCTAACAGGCTTTGGTTCTTTTCGGGGCTCGGGCTCGGTCTTCTGGACAGGCGTATTGCCCGCCGGGGCACTACCAATGTTGGAAACCGCATTGCCAGCACCCTTTTTCAGGGTCATTTGGTAAGTAGTGGGCAATTTGGTTTTTTTGTCTTGGCAAAATTTAACTGTTTGGCGCTCAAAGCCCGGGGCTTCAGCGGCCACTTCCACACACCCGCCCTTGGGCACGGTGATCTCGAAAGAGCCTTTCTTGGTGGTCAGTTTGCCATCAATGTAAATGTCGGCCTTGTATTCGGATACACTGACCCGCATTTGATGCTGGGCATGGGCTACAGTAAGCTTGAGCAGGAAGATAACGACCAAAATGAAGGCGAAACGCCACAACTGACTGGTTTTCATGTAGTTTATTTTTTGTTAGATCCGTGAAAATGAATTGATTTTTGCTACACCTTGAGCTGTACACGCATGAAAGAACAGCAATGGCCCAATAATGACAGCCTAACGCACTTTTTTTCAGTTTATGATACGGAGCCGGTGAATTGGGATAATTTTTGGGAAAAATGCAAATTTGCCACAAAAGTTTTTTAATTTTGTTCCCATTTTCGGGCTATTCCCCAACACCACCGTATCAATCATTTGTTAGACAGAACATTATGGAAAACCTGGTTGCCAAACAATTAGAAGCCCTGCTCAAACTTCAGTCAATCGACTCAAAACTGGACGAAATCGAGAAAATGCGCGGCGATTTGCCAGAAGAAGTGCGGGACTTGGAAGATGAGATCATCGGCTTCAATACCAGGATTGGTAGGTTCAACGAAGAACTCAACAACCTCAACGAAAGCATTGTCCATAACAAGCTCCTGATAAAAGACGCGGAAAAGTTGATCGAGAAATACGAAACCCAACAAAATAACGTCCGCAACAACCGCGAATATGATGCCATCAGCAAGGAAATAGAGCTTCAGCAATTGGAAATCCAGATCCTCAATAAGAAGATGCGCGAAGCGTTGGCCAAAATTGAGATCAAGGAAAAGCAAATTGAGGATACTGAGGCTACGTTGGCTGCCCGCAACCGGGATTTGGCCAATAAGCAAAAAGAATTGGATCAATTGATCGCCGAGAGCGGAGAAGACGAAGAAAAACTCCAGAAAGAGCGGGAACGCCGGGTAAAAAATATTGAGTCCCGTTTATATAAGTCCTACCAAAAAATCCGGGGCAATGCTCAGAACGGATTGGCGGTGGTAATGGTCAAGCGCGACGCTTGTGGTGGTTGCTTCAACATTGTGCCTCCCCAGCGTCAGGCCGATATTCGGGAAAAGAAGAAAATCATTGTTTGCGAGCATTGCGGTAGGGTATTCGCCGATGTGGAAGAAACGGTGGTGGTCGAAAAAGTGAAGAAGCCCACCAAAAAGCGTGGAGCTGCTGCCGTTGTGGAAGAAAAAACCGAGGCGATGGACGCTGGGCTTACCCCCACCGAAGAACTGCTCTAAGTCGTTGATAATCCCTTCATTACCAGACCTGTTGGCCATTTTCCGACAGGTCTGATCTTTTAACCCTTCACCCATGTTTATGAAACTGGACAAACGCTTCATCGCCCTGCTTTGTTTTATAAGTGGTTTTCTTGTTACCATGATTGGCATTTATGCAACCACCAAATCTATTTCTTACGCACTCGTAGCACTCGGGACCTTGAGTATGGTGGCCAGCTATTTTCTTTCCCGCCCCCGGCCGTCTTAGTTTGAGTTTCTTTAACTTTGTTCATAACCCTATTCTTTCAACTATGATCAAGCGTTTAGGTTTTCTGGTATTTCTGGTACTGACCGCATGGAAAGCCCAAGCTACTCACATAGTGGGCGGCGAAATCGGGATGCGTTTTGTTCAAGGCAATGTGTATGCATTCAGCTTGACAGTCTATTATGATGCGCTGAACGCCGATCCGGCCGTCATCAATGATGATCCAACGGCCACGCTGAATATTTTTAGTAGAACCACCAACCGACTGATCCGAAGGATCACACTGCCCAGGATTTCAAATGAATTGGTCAATTACACCGTTCCTGCTTGCGCAGTCGGCAGCCGGGTAGTGACCCGCCGTTTTTTTTATGGAGTCAATGCCGAACTCAACCCAAACGAGTTTACCGAAGCGGGCGGCTACTATATTTCTTGGGAGCGCTGCTGTCGCAATGGGATTATTGACAACATATTAAGCCCCGGCAATACTGGCCAGACTTTCTACATGGAATTCCCCCCCCTGATCCGGAGCGGGGCCCGTTTTATCAATTCGGCCCCGGCTTTGTTCCAGCCAGTTGCCGATTACGCTTGTGTCAACCAACCTTTCACCTATAATTTTGGGGGCACCGACCAAGATGGGGATCAACTTGTGTATTCGTTGCGCGCTCCGATCCGGGGATTCTCAACCAACGATGTCCCTCGGCCAGACAACCCGCCCAACCCCGGCCCTTACCCCGATGTTCGTTTTGGAGCAGGCTTTGGGGTGAGCAACATGGTACCAGGCGCCCCCTCTTTGCAGATTGACAACCGTACCGGAATCCTGAATGTGACCCCCAGCCGCACCGGGGTGTTTGTGTTTGGTATCCGAGTGGAGGAGTTCCGCAACGGGGTCAAGCTTGGCGAAGTAATACGAGAATACCAGTTGGTGGTGATCAACTGTACCCTCAACCGCCCACCAGTGACCGTGGTAGAAGATCCGTCCCAGCCCGGAGTACCATTGAGCGACAATGACACCATTTATTTTAGGATCGGCGAAGCCAATCGCTGTGCCAACTTAGGGGTAACCGACCCCGACTCACGAACTGTCATCACCACGGTGGCCAGCCCTATTGGTTTTACCCTGCCCGCGCCACTCCCCACCATCCAAGTGATCAACCTGCCCAATGGCGGAACGGGACGCACCCGGGTCTGCTTTCCCGAATGTCCACCGCCGGGCCGCCCAGCCAACCAGCGCCAAGCGTTCTCGTTTGACGTGGTGTCGGCTGACAACGGCTGCCCCCAGCCCCAAACTTCCCGGCGAAGGATCAACGTGGTCTATCTGCCCCGGCCTAATGCCGCCCCCGTGGTGCGCACCAGCCTGCCCGGTTACGACTCCATCCGTAATGAATATAATATCGCCATTGACTTGGAACAGTTGGTCAATTTCACGGTGACGGCCACTGATCCCAACGGGGATCGGATTTCCTTGACCGCGACTGGTCTGGGCGAACTACCGGGAGCGGTGTTCAATCCCCCAGCATCTGGGCCCTCGCCCCTGCGGGCTGCCTTTACCTGGCAACCACCTTGCAACCTGTTTGTTACCGGCCAAACCGAGCGGCAGTTTGTGGTCAGGTTCAACGGAGCCGATCAAGTGCCCTGCTCTGGCCCAACCAGTGGCCAGACCACCGTCAGGATTACGGTCCGCAACCGTCGAACTGCCAATACTAGGCCCGTGCCCACGACCAGTTTAAGGTTCAACGCCGCTGAGCGGATTTATATTGACACCATTATTGTGGGGCGGCCCTACAGTTTCAATGTTTTTGGCCAAGATGCAGAACGTGACAGTCTCGGATTGTCACTGCGGGGAGTTGGTTTCAGCCCTACTTCGCTGGGCATGAATTTCCCCAATGCCGGAGGCCGACCACCTTTGATCAGCACGTTCCGCTGGACCCCGGGCTGCAATGTCATAGCCGCACCAGGCACCTCCCGCACGCTGGACCTTGATTTTCGGCTCCAAGATTTTGACCGCTGTAGCACCAACTCCACCGATTCCATCGTACGGGTGCGGCTGGTCGTCATCAACCGCCCCAACCAACGGCCCTTCGCCATTCCCACGCTCCGTTTTGACCCAGTCAACCGGGTTTATTTTGATACCGTGGCGGTGGGGGGCACTTTCAACTTTCCCGTGCGGGCCGATGACCCGGATCGCGACAGTTTGCTGTTACAACTTCAAGGGCTGGGCGGCATCAATCCCACTACTTTGGGCATGGTGTTCCCGGATGCGCGGGGCCGCCCGGTTTTGACTGGCAATTTCCGCTGGGCGCCCGGTTGTGATGTACTGGCCGCTGCGCCCGCGGTGGCTCGTACTTTCAACGTCCGTTTCCGGGTGCAAGACATCGATCCTTGTGGCAATTCGCGGGACTCGACGGTCCAAGTCCGGCTGGTGGTCGTGCCCCGACCGAACCAACGGCCCACCGTAGTACCCGACTTGCCGTTCGATGCCCGAAACCGGATCTACTTCGATTCGGTCGTGGTTGGGGGCAGTTTCAGTTTCCGGGTACGCGGCGACGATGCCGATCGGGACAGCTTGGTTCTCCAATTGCAAGGTGTGGGCCTCAACCCTTCGGCTTTGGGCATGATCTTCCCCACTTTGCGGGGCCGCCCCCAGCTCAACGGCAATTTCCGTTGGACTACCCGCTGCGCTACCTTGGTGGACAGCACCCGCTCGCAAGATTTTTTTGTCAATTTTATTGTAACTGATTTTGATCAGTGCGGAGTGCCCAAATCGGACACTGCCCGGGTACGGCTGCGGGTGCTCCCCAACCGCACCCTCAACCGCCCCCCCGTGACCAGCACGGTGCTGCCGTTGCGTTCCGGCAGCCGGCGGCAATATGTGGACACGGTCAACGTGGGCGATCGGGTCAACTTTACGGTGTTGAGTACCGATGCCGATCTGGACAGTTTGCGACTGGTCGGCCTGCCCCAAGGCTTCACTTTTGCCTCGGTGGGAATGCAGTTCCGCGAGGTGACTGGCCGCGCCCAAGTCCGTTCCCCCCTCACTTGGCTGGCTTTGTGCGATTACCTGCCCACTGGGAGCAACCAACGGATATTTGACATCAACTTTGTGGCGCGAGACTTTAAGGAATGCGCCGCCCCCGCCCTGGACACCATCAGTGTGCGGCTGGTACTCAGGATCCGGCCCGGCATCAATCAAGTGCCCCGCGCTGATCTGGAACCGGCCGTGCTCAACACGTTCACCGCCCAAGCTGGATCACCCCGACGACTTCGCCGCACCATTTTGGCGGGCAGTGCCGCCCTGAGTTTCAATGTACTGGGCAGCGACGCAGACAACGATTCCATTTTATTGGTGGCCCGGCCCATCGGATTTACCCTGGCCGAAGCGGGCATGAGCTTCCGCGACCAAGGCGGCATAGGCCGGGTAAGCGGGCCGTTTGCTTGGAACCCAAGTTGTGCCCAGCTCGGCCCCAACTTCTCAGTCCGCGAACTGAACGTTGATTTTATTGTACGGGATTTTCGGAACTGCGGTGCCAATGCCACCGACACCCTCCGGTTGATTTTCCAACTGCAACCGCCCGTGAGCAATCCGCCAAGGCTGAACGTAACCCGGGCCAATACTACCATTGCTGACAATACCTTATTTGATTTACGGCCCGGTGATACACTGGCCTTGAACCTGCAAGCGGTTGATCCTGATAATTTTACGGTCAATATTACTGGCACACCTGCTGGTTTCAATTTTGCCGATCTGGGAATACGGTTCAGCAATGCCACCGGGCGAGGTACTGCCCAAACCAATTTTGTGTGGCTGCCCACTTGCGAGATGTTGGCCCAATTCAACAACCGCGAACTGGAAGTGACTTTTGGGGCGAATGATGTCAATCCCTGCGGGCCCAACCAAGCGAGTGCACCCTTGCGGATCCGGCTGCGCCTACGTGATGCTTCACTTGGCCCGGATTTTCAGCCCGCCAATGTGTTCACCCCGAACGGCGATGGCCGCAATGATACCTTCCGGATCCCGGGCCTGCCAGCCCGTAGTTGTACCGATGAATTCATCCGCATTGACATTTTCAACCGATGGGGCAAAAAAGTATTTGACAGCGTGCGCAACGATTTTGCGTGGAACGGCGAGGGATATCCCCCGGGAACCTATTTTTATGTGCTCACCTTCCGCACCCGGCAGTTCAAAGGGACGGTAAATATGCTTTCGGGTGAATAGCCGCGTTTTTTGGTTGATCGGGTCATGCTATTGAAAGTTGATTGATCAAAGCTGAAAAAGCCCCAAACTTTCTTAAAGTTTGGGGCTTTTCAATCCCAGCCTCAAATGGACTTTTAGGTTTTGGCGAAAAAAAGGTCAAAAGTTGTTTTTGTCAATCAACAACCGCGAGCGATTATTACCTAAATTCAAGGATCAAAATAAACATGGCTTGTTCCCGATCCCCAAGCTTGAATTGGACATCAATAAAAACTTGACCCAAAATCTTGGTTGGTAACCCGCTAACATTCCTATTGTCCCCTATTAAGTAACATCCACCGCCCCAGCGATCGACCAGATCCTTGGGGCGGCGTTTTTGGCAAGGTGATAGCTGATGTAAGGTTGATTTGGGTAAGACATAAAATTTGCCAATTTATTCAATTGCTTGGCCATCGTCTGAATAAAACCATTTTTGAATGTAATTTTAGGCAATCTAACTCGCTGCCCACCAATAGCCGCTGGGATTGTTCACCCTTTTGCATGGTGATATGGTAACCGAGCTGTGCACTTGGCCACTTCCACCCTTTGGCCCAGATAGTATAACTTTACAGCACGAATCAAACGAGCCAACCCCTACCAATGGAACTGACCCTGATCGATACCCATGCCCACTTGTACTACGAACAAAAATTTGCGAATGATGTGGCTGGGGCGATTGACCGGGCCATCGCGGCCAAAGTAAACCGCATCTATCTGCCCAATGTCGATCTAGATTCTATTGGCCCGATGATGGCCGTGGAAGCCGCCTACCCCGATCTCTGCTTCGCCACCATGGGCCTGCACCCGTGTTCGGTCGGCCCCGATTTTGAAAAAGTACTGGCCGAAATGGAAACTTGGTTGCCCAAACGGAAATTTGCCGCGATTGGCGAAATGGGTACCGATTTGTATTGGGATAAAACCTATTTTGCCCAACAGCAAGCGGCTTTCCGCATCCAAGTTGGCTGGGCCAAGGCATACAGCCTGCCGCTGATCATCCACAGCCGAAATTCGCAGCCCGAAACCATTGAACTACTGCGCGAAATGCACGACGATAAACTTTACGGGGTGCAACACTGCTTTGTCGGGCCGCCCGCTGAAGCGCAGGCGCTCGTTGAACTGGGTTTCTTGCTGGGCATTGGCGGGGCCGTCACTTATAAAAACTCGACCGACCTCCACGAAACGATCCGCCAAATGCCATTGGCGAATTTTGTCTTGGAGACCGACAGCCCCTACTTGGCCCCCATGCCCTACCGGGGCAAACAGAGCAACGAGCCGGCTTTTGTCACATTGGTGGCCGAGAAGGTGGCCGAACTGAAAGGCACCACCGTGGCCGAAGTAGCGGCAGTTACCAGTGCCAATGCCCTGAAAATGTTCAAGTTATGAAGCTTCTAATATTAAAATGGATCAACTTGGCCAATGCCGAACCACCAACGCACCACTAGACCACATGCTCAACTACTACCAAACGGTCAACTTACATACGGCAGCGGGCCAAGTAGCCCACACTTCCATTTTTGTGATCTATCCCGGAGGAACCATCGGCATGGACT
>Ga0105045_10001740_pt1 | contig 17951 bp, 14 predicted proteins | sample MAT02_FD_78089 | JGI IMG/M metagenome (GOLD analysis project Ga0105045, IMG submission 78089) | Freshwater microbial communities from Lake Fryxell liftoff mats and glacier meltwater in Antarctica - MAT-02 (megahit assembly) | ecosystem: Environmental > Aquatic > Freshwater > Ice > Liftoff... | reverse complement strand
GTAACAAACCGTGCTCAAACCAGCCGCAAAACTAGCCCCAGAAGCCAGTCCTTGTGTCAGGGCAATGGTTGGTGCAGCCCCTGGGCAATCGGTGGTAGCCACGGGTTGCGTGTAATTAACAGGCACGTTGCTGGCGCCATTGGGCAAGGCAACCGTGAGGTCGTCTGGGCACTGAAGCGTCAGCGTAGTAGGCAGCAACTCCAATATATAGGTGTTGAGCGAATCGCAGCCGCCCGTGGTAGAGGCTACTGGAATGGTTACGGTGGTGGGTTGGTCGTAAGTTTGACCGCCGATGGTAACGGTTTCATTCGGATAAAATGAAATAACGTAAGTCTGCATCGGTGTGGGCAGCACGCTCACTTCCACGGTTTCGCTTGCCGTGCAACCGGCTTGGGTAGTGGCTAGTACGGTGTAGGAAGTCGTGGTTGTTGGTTCAACCGTCGCGGTGGCGCAATCGGTACAACTCAAGCCCGGAGCGGGCGTCCAAGCGTATTGCTCAAAACCGCTGGGAACCGTCAACGTAACCGAGCCACCCGGACAAATGCTCACATCGTTCAAGTCAATAGGCGGCGCAGTACCGCCGTTTACCACCACAGAATCTCGGAAAACATTGCCGCAAGGGTCTTTTGCTTCCACATAATATACGCCCAGCGTAGTGGCAGTAAAGGTCCGGCTGATGGAACCGTTTTGCCATAGATAGGAATCAAAATTAGCCCCAGCATCGAGTACAAGGTTGGTGTCCTGACAAATGGTAAAATCTGGTCCTAAATCCAAGGAAAAAGGCTCGTATAATTCGACCTGAATAAAGGCCGTATCGCCGCAGGCCAGCCCGCCATTGATGACCAGAAATCCGTCGTAGATGCCCGGTCCGGGAAAGGCAACGTTGAGGTCAAAGTCCGTGTCATTTTGAATGTTGTTGCCATTGTTCAAGTCTATAAACCATTCAAACGTTTCGATAGAACCCGCCGGACCACTTTGATTTTCAACCGAAATATTGGTGTTGCCCGTACAATCTTTGATGGCATATCTTTTTGGGCCTAACAATTCGTCGTACCCCACCAATGCAGAAGTAAGGGGTGCACAATCGGTCACATTAAATTGAAATTCCCGCCGTGTTACGGAGAGTAATTGGCCATTGCGATATTCTTCCACACAAACACCTACTACAAATTGGCCATTCAATTGAGGCGTACCGCTGATTACGCCCGTTTGGGGGTTAATACTGATGACCGGATTGCCCGCCATGGGTTGGGTGGCTGAATAGTTGGGCACTAAAAAAATGACCTCATCGAAAGGAGGCGCACAGGGTGGTGAAGGCACCACGGAGTTGCAATTCCCACCCCCAGGAGTATTGCCTCCACCCGAATACGGCGCACAAAAACTATAAACCAACTGGTCGCCATCAACATCAGTCGCGGAAAAATCCACCTCTAGTGGATAATTGTTACAAATTACGATGGGGGGGAAGTTGTTGAATACAGGTGTATTGTTACAAGCCGTTTGGGCCGCAGGCGTAATTTCTGTGTAATAAGTCGCGCCCGTATCTTCTGGGAATAGAATATTGGAAAGCGCGTTGGTGCGGCAACAGCGTTGATACACGATAAAATAACTCTGTGGGCTAACAGGGAGCGTCCTTTCCCACACATAAGTACCCTCTTGTAAGCATACAAAAGGCACATTTTCGATGCAATCTGGCTCAACAACGGAGATCGGGACAACACTTGTTAGGGCTACTGCAAAACTATTTACCAGTGTATTTGATTGAAAATCACCCCGATAAATGGCAATGTTAGCCGGATTGTCAAATTGAGCACCGCCACTTCCACAGTCGCGGTACACCTTCATGGTAAAACGGTATCGGATGCCGTTTGCGTTGGGGCCGAGGCACTGGTAGGTTACGCTTCCGCCCACAATATGCGCCGAAAAAAGCGGCGAAATACAGGCAAAAAGCAAGCAAAAAAGCAAGAGGTGTTTCTTTAAATTCATAGGTAGGAATGTTAAATATCCCATCTGCACGGGGTGCAAGCAGGGGCGTAAAAAGAAAGAAGATAAGCGGGGGGAGATAAACCGAGGCCGAATATAGCCCGGTTGTGTTAATTGGGGTAGGTTTATTGGGTTTTTGCTATTTGGGAGACAAATATTTACAAATAGACAAGTGTGGAACAGCCTCCATATAACTTGGCTGTTCCACACTTGTAGGAATATCCATGTTACACCGCTACGGCTATTTTATACTTCTGGCCTTTCATTTTTTCAGTGGCGACTCCTTTCAGGAGTTTATTCAAGGCCTCTTTTTTGACGGCTACAAAGGACATGTGGTCTAAAATTTCAATTTTCCCCAAATCTTGGGCTTTCAAACCGCCTTTTTTGGAGAAAAATCCGACAATATCACTTTTGCTCAATTTCTGTTTTTTTCCGCCACTGATATACACCGTTTCCCACGGCGATTCAGGTGGAAGGGGTAGGGTATCGGGCAATTCAAGGTTTTCGGGTCGGGTATCTAGGTAGGCAGGCAGGTGGCCGTCGGGAGGAAGCAACAGGTACGCAAATCCTTCGGCGTGCATCCGCGCGGTACGGCCATTTCGGTGAATAAATTCGGGCAATTTCATGGGCCATTCAAAATGCACCACGTTTTTGAGTTCCGGAATATCCAGTCCGCGAGCGGCCAAGTCGGAGGCGACCAAAAATACTGTGCTGCCATTTCGGAACTTAATGAGGGTCGTTTCGCGGGGTATTTGTTCCATTCCGCCGTGAAAAGAAGCACTTTGGATGCCGCGCTCGGCCAATTGAGCGGAGACCAACTCAGTAGTATCGCGTTGATTACAAAAGATAAGCGTCGGTTCGGTACCGATGTGGCAGAGCAACTGCACCAGCGTATCGAGTTTGTCTTCCTCTTTACAAACCACACTTTTCAGTTGTAGTCCATCGGTGGTTTTTTCTGCCTGGTGGTTGTATTCTAGTACCGTGGGGTTGGTGAGTCCGACAAAAGACGGAATGTTTATTTTGGGGGTTGCAGAGGCCAAAACGCGTTTTTGTAAGCCCGATAGCACCTGAATCACCTCGTTCATTTGTTCTTGGAAACCCATGGCGAGGGATTTGTCGAATTCGTCGAGCACCAGTATTCGCACTGTTGTTGGGTCGAAAGTGCTGCGTTGTATGTGCTCCACCAATCGTCCGGGTGTGCCAATTAGCAGGGCGGGCGGCTGGCTCAGGTTGTTGATTTCGGTTTGCATGGGGTGGCCGCCGTAGCAGGTGTTCACCTTGAATCCGGTGGCCATTTTTTGCCACACTCGTTCGATTTGGATAGCCAGTTCGCGGGTGGGCGAGAGCACGAGGCATTGTACGCCGCTGGCTTCGGAATCGAGTAATTCCAAAATGGGTAGTAAGAATGCCAAGGTTTTGCCCGAGCCTGTGGGGGCTAATAAGACGGTTTCGGCCTCGGTTTGGATGGTGTCATAAGCCTGCTGCTGCATCTCGTTTAAGTCAGAAATTTCGAGCAGGGACAGGGTGGCGCGCAGTGCGTTGTTGGATTTCATGGGGCGAAGGTAAGTTGGAATGTTGGGGATTGGGTATGGAGATAGTGTGCCAACCGTTTGGATATACCCAAAAGCCATTTTGAATAAAGCCGTAAAGCCGCTACTTTTGCCAAGATTATGCGCCCTCCTTTCCTGTCGCTCCACCTTTTTGGACTGGGTTAAGGCCACTTTTAAACTCAGACTATCTATATGTTCGCCAACAAACTAATGGCCCCATTCGCCATCATCGGAGCAATATTCCTCGGCCTCGCGTGGAAAGTGGACGAATCCTACGCCATTTATTTTGTGCCGTTTTTGGTCGTTTCGGCCCTGATTTTTATTCTTTCTCCCCAAATTAACTGGTGGTGGTACACCCGGCACCCGCAAGACCTTAGCCCTATTTTACGCGAGTTTTTAACCCGAAACAGTGCCTTTTACCGCCGATTAGACGCCGCCGAACAACGCCGATTTAGGGGCCGCATTACCCTGTTTCAGATGGGAACCGACTGGGAGCCGCTCGCCTTCCCGGACGATTCGCTGCCACCCGATATCCAACTGGCCATCGCTGCTCAAGCCGTGATGCTTACCTTCTGGAAACCCGTTTTTTTGTTCGACAAATTTGAAAAAGTACTCATTTTTCCGCGCCCTTTCCCCACGCCAGAGCACCCCTACGAACATGCTTCTGAATTGCATGAATCAGATGGTTGCTTGCTTTTCTCCGCCGAGCAGGTCATGCTTGCCTTTACGAAACCCCTACAGTGGTACAATATAGCCTTGCACGAATACGCAAAAGCATTTCTTTTGCAATATTCGGCGGCTCCTTGGCCTTCTTTTGCAGAAGAAGATGTTTGGGAAAAACTTCAAAACGTAAGCAATATGCCCAGATTACACGTAGAATCAGTGGTCGGATTGGCAGGGTTGGCGGCTCTGCCCGTGGCGATTCACCATTATTTTCAGTTTCCAGAACAATTCGCATCTGTATTTCCTTTAGAAAAACAGATTTTTAGCGAGATATTTGGCCCTGAAAAGGCGTAAAAACTTTGTTTTTACGTTGAGTAATCCATTCTTTTCTAGTTTAGTACGCTTTTTTGTACTGTGTTTTTCTGAAAAGGCGTTTACTTTCGCCTTTCAATCATTTCCCAACACACCGAACCATTTAATGCACACATTATGAAGCATATTCTCCCCCTCCTACTGTTCGCCGCTATTTTTATGCAAAGTTGCGATGCTTTGAAAAAAACCGGTAAAACATCCAAAAGTCCCCGTTCGGGACTGGATAGAACCATAATGGCCCCTACGCAATACAGCACCAGTGATCGGAATCTGGATTATGTCACCAGATTTGGTGGCGCAGCAACACTTTCTATGGAGCGGATAGGGGTTCCTGCCAGCATCGTACTGGCGCAGGGTGTTCTGGAAAGTGGTGCTGGAACCAGTGATTTGGCTACCATCGCCAATAATCACTTTGGTATCAAATGTGGTGGCACCTGGAAAGGTAAAACCTACAAAAAGATGGACGACGACCGCGATAACAACGGAAATATCATTGAATCTTGTTTTAGAAGTTACGGTTCTGTTGAAGAAAGTTTCGTTGATCACGGCCAGTTCCTGCGCGATCCCCGCAAATCAACCCGCTACGGCTTTCTTTTTAACCTGGATCGCACGGATTACAAGGGTTGGGCCCGTGGACTACAATCTGCGGGATACGCTACGGCACCCGATTATGCCGACAAACTCATCAACCTAATTGAGCGCTATCGCCTGCATGAATACGACCGGCCCGGCGCAAGACCTACCAATACATTTCCCACAGAAGGCGGGGGAAATGGACAACCCGCTACCCCTGTTGGCCCCAATGCACCCGGCCAACAAGCCGAAGCAACCGGCCGAATTGGTCGGGTAAATGATATAAAAGTAGTAGCCTCCAGAGAAGGCGAAACCCTGGCCGATGTAGCCCGTGCATTTCGTTTAAATACTCAAAAAGTAGTTGAGTACAACGACCGAGGCTATCCACCGGGCGTCGTGCTCAGGCCCAATACCCGCGTGTTTATTCAATGCAAAGGCTCTAAATGGCGCGGCAGAGCCAAAGACCACACCGTTCGGGAAGGACAAACCATGTTTGACATTGCACAGGTGTATGGTATCAAACTGAACAAATTATTGGAAATAAATGGCTTACGCCGCGGGCAGGAGCCTGAAACGAATGAAGTGGTCAGTATCAAAGGAAAAAACAAACGCCCAATTAAAACAAGAGAAGGCGTAACCGATAATCCTTTCCAACCAAATATTCCGGGCGGACGGCAAGAGCCGGATCTTCCGGTCATTTCGGATGGCGAACTGGACTTTGAAATTGGCCCGGGCGGAACAACGCCCATGCCAGAAAAACCCACAGGGAGGCCGGCCACGTCTACCCCAACCCCCAATCCGCCTGCTACCAGCACGGAGCGCCCGTACGACATTGACCCAAGCCCCAACACAAAGCCTCCAGTGCCCGTCAATCCTACTCCGGAGGCCACGCCGCGTGGTTTTCACCGAGTGGTAAAAGGCGATACTTTGTATTCACTTTCTCGTAACTACGGTATGACCGTGGATCGGTTGAAACAACTTAATAACTTGCCTAATAGTGATATAAAAATTGGGCAATTGTTAAAAATTCAATAGCAGGATGCCAGCAGAACCGGAATCCAATTTTTCGCAGGACCCCGAACTGGCCCGCTTAGAAGTGCTCTCAAGGTGGATGGATAATCAATTCCGCATCCCCGGCACACAATGGCGATTTGGGCTGGACGGTATCATCGGTTTAGTGCCTTATGTGGGCGATATGGCGGGTTTTTTGGTGTCGGGCTTTTTACTGCGCACGATGGTCAAAAAAGGCGCAGGTCCCCTGCTCATGCTCCGTATGATGTGGAATTACGTGCTAGATGCGGTGCTGGGCATGGTACCTTTTTTGGGCGATTTGTTTGATTTTGGCTTTAAGGCTAATCGCCGAAATGTAGCATTGCTAAAAGCCTACTACGCTGATGGTAGCATCAAGCCCAACGCGAGTAAATCGGTGGCCTTGCTGGGGGTGTTGTTTTTTCTGTTGTTTGGCGTACTGATTTGGCTGCTTTGGAAATTGGCGGCCTGGGTGTTGACGGTGGGCTGGGAGGCATTATCCAATTTGCAATAGCATTTAACCGTGTGTTCTGAAGTTTATAAACCGGCGGCCCTTACAGGGCGTTTTACGATTGATTTGCTTAGAGCGTGTTAGAAAAAAGGAACTAACTGAATACCAATGGTACCTTAGCAAAATCGTTTTGCTGGTCACGAAGAATCGAAACTACATCGTATGAAACACCCTTTTTTACTCTTATTTCTGGCATTTCAATCACTTGTCTCGGCGCAAACGCTGTCTGACTCCGCCACCATTAGTTTGATGACGGTGGCACCCGGCGATTTTGTGTATAGCACCTTTGGACACGGTGCCATTCGGGTCAAAGACCCCGTTTCGCGTTTTGACCGCTGTTACAATTATGGTACATTCGATTTTGATCAGCCTAATTTTTTGTTGAAATTTTGCCAGGGCAAACTGCTTTACAACCTCGATGTAGAGAGTTATCGCAGTTTTGAATACGGCAATTTGCACGATATGCGGCCCATGCAAGAGCAGGTTTTCAATATGACATTGTCCCAAAGACAGCGTATTTTTGACTTATTACAGGAAAACAATAAACCCGAAAACCGCTATTATAAGTACGATTTTTTTTACGACAACTGCGCCACCCGTATCCGCGATATATTGCAAGAAACCTACTTTTATCAATTGCAATTGGATACCAGTGCACTCCCCAAGGCTGTAACCATGCGTCAATTGTTACAGCCTTATTTGGAGGAAAAACCTTGGCTTGATTTCGGGATTGATTTGGTGCTGGGTTTGCCTGCCGACCACCGAGCCTCGGCCGCCGATTGTATGTTTTTGCCCGATTATGTGCACGATTTGATGGGAAAAGCCAAAACTCCCGAAGGATTGCCTTTGGTGCTGAAAACCCGAAATATCCCCGAAACGCCCCGTCCGAAAAGCCCGTTTCAACCCACCCCCCTTGATCGCCCTTTTTGGGTAATGAGTTTTGTGGCGCTGCTGGGATTGCTCAGTATGGCCAATCCACGCACCGAGCGGATTTTTGATGCCTTTTTTTGGCTTTTATTGGGCTTGGCAGGCTTGGTAATAGCCCTTTTATGGTTTGCAACCGACCATACAGCAACCAAAAATAACCTCAATATCCTGTGGGCTTGGCCGACGCACTTATTCTTTTTTTGGCGCAATCGGCGAACGGGAACCGTAGAAAACTATTTCACGGTGGCTGCATTGGCAGCGGCTTTGCTGCTTATTTTTTGGCAATGGATGCCGCAAGAAATGCCGACACCCGCGCTACCCTTGGTGGTGCTGATAGTGGTGAAAGGCTTATGGCGACAATATTGGAAAAAGCAAAAAGTAATGGCTGGGCTGACGGCTATTCCGCCTGCAAAAGGGATGGCTTGAACTGTGAAACAGGGCTAAATTTCACCCAAACGCCAAGCATGCTGCGTTGGCAGCCAAAACATCGTCAGAACTGCCAGCATCCATTTATCCGAGGTACAGTGTACCGAAACTGGGATGCCATTTTTACAAATCCGCGCCGTTCTCCCGCGTGTATTCCTGAATATATTCGTCAATAAGAGATATCAATATATCCTTGAGATAGGAATTTTCAAGGCGCGCGATGGCCTTGAGTTTTTCGAGTTTGGGACGATCTACCGCTACGGTGAGGCGTTTTTTGCCTGTTAGTTCATCCGCACTAATATCTTGAACATCAATGGTTTGTCGAATGAGCGAATCCAGCCCACTCCGCATGGGTGCGCGGCTAGTTTGGGTGGATTTGGTTTTGGCACTGGCAGAAACCGCGTCTGGTTGGCCGGATTCAAAGCGCTCCATACTCTCGTCCAAGGCTTCTTGGAGCAGGCTGTCAATATCAGTAGCAAAAGATTTTTGAACGGTGCTTTTCCGCTCGCTGGGGCTGGCCGGCGACGACATAAGCACAGCATTGCTGTTCAGGTCATCACCCGAAGTGTTGCTGATGCTAAAAAGGTCGTCGAGACCCGCCGAAAATCGTTTTTTACTCATCCGATATCTACTTAAGTCATGGAGGTGGTGGATTTTTACCAACCTAACATCGTTTTCAGGCTTCTTGGGGTATCCGGGTCAGAATTTCTCGGGTCAACTCCAGGTAATCTTGTGCTCCGGGGCTTTTGGGGCTATAATCAAAAATATCTTTACGTTGTGCGGGGGCTTCTGCCAGTGCGATGTTATCGCGAATATAGGTCTTAAACACTTTTTCGCCAAAATACTTGTGGATGGTTTCCACTACATCTCGGTTGAGTACCCGCCGGCTATCGTACATGGTAGCAATTACGCCGCCCATATCGAGTTGTTTGTTGAGGCGCACTTTTACTTTATCAATCACCTGTTTGATTTTCGCCAACCCTTGTACCGCCAAAAACTCTGTTTGCAACGGAATCAAAACCGATTGGCTGCTGGTGAGGGCGTTGAGCGTGAGCAAACCCAAGGAGGGCGGGCAATCAATCAGGATATAATCATAGTCGTCCTTGATCTGCCCAATTAACTCCCGCAGGATGTACTCCCGCCCGGGTTCGTTGATGAGTTCCATTTCGGCCCCCGAGAGGTCTAAAGACGAGGTAATGATATCCATACCCGGTTTGTGGGTGTAGGGCACTAGGTCGCCTTCTCCGCGCAAAGCCTCATAAATGGTGCTTTTTTGTCGGGGAATGCCGAGAGAAATGCTCAGGTTGGCTTGCGGGTCGAGGTCAATGAGCAAGACACGCTTGCCCAATTCGACCATAGCGGCCCCGATGTTGATGGCGCTGGTGGTCTTGCCGACCCCGCCTTTGTGGTTGAGGAGTGAAATAACGGATCCCATATATGTGCTCAAAAGTACGGCGAACACCCACCATCCCTCTCCGAATCATCTGTTTTTTTCAGAACATGCTAGCGGCACTTGAAGACAATTTTAAACAAAAGTCCACAAAATGCCACAAAAGGGTGGGGTGCTATTCATTTGTTTGAAATGTTTTTTCGAACAAAATCTGCGCAAATATCTGGTTTTCAAATGAAAAAATAGCCTTTTTGAAAAAAAGTGGCAATTATTTAAAAAAAAACTTTGACATTATTTGTTTTTAAAAACTCTTTGTTTGAAATTTGCAGCACGAAATGAGCGGAAAAAATTCTTCCAAACACTTCTGCACCTCCCTAAATCAATCTGCATTTTTGCAAATTTCACTTCTAAACCTTACAAACGTATGATAAAGGAAGATAGGATAGATCTTAATAAGCGCTTCATTGAAGCCTTTAAACTACTGGAAGAACGGGGCGCCATCGTTAAAAACGACCGAGGTGGTAAAGGTGTCGGCGATGTAGCCGACCGCGTGCTGGGCAACAAAGCCTACGGCCACATTATCCGCGCGTTCCTCAATCCAGGCAGTAAACGAGTAATTGACTACGGTCAAGCCTCTTCCTTCTGCCGTGCCTACGATATCAATGAGGCTTGGTTGCTTCATGGCATCGGCAATGCATTTGGATTTGATGCGCCCGGCGATGCACTGGCGGGCGAGCGCATGGTCAATGGCGGGGGAGGCAATATTTTATTTACCAATGTTCGTGCCTTTGCAGGTGCTACCCTCGGGTCCGATGGCGATGAAGACAGCACTTATTTCTCCATCCCTGGGGTAGCGGGTACTGGCTTGGTTGCCTTCCAGATTGACGGTAACTCTATGGATCCAGTCATCCGCAATGGAGACATAGTAGTTTGTAAATCGGTAGAAAACCTAGGCGATGTGCGCGATAACGAAATTTACGCGGTGCGTTCAAGCGGCAGCGTATGGGTGAAATACGTTCAAAAAATTGTCAATAATCGCGGTCGAATCATAAGATTCAAGATGATTTCTGCCAATTATTTTGATAACGACCCCTTTGAAGAGGAGGTGAATGAAACCACCCGCCTCTACAAAGTAGTACGCAAAATTAGCAACCTATAAGTCAGCCACCTCTGGTGGAATGAAGTTAGTCTTTGATTTGTAATCACAAGTCACGGACGGCTACGTACCATTGTTTGACTGATTTTATACAAGATACTATCCTGCTGTTTATTGTTTTCGGAGCCTCCTGGCGTAAGCCGGTGAGGCTTTTTTTACGAATATTTCGCCTCTTCGAGGCTTTGGGTGGGCCTTCTTGAGGCTTTTTTGGGCCTTTTTTAGGCTTGGACTGGTACCGAATGATTGGGCGTAATGTTTTCTAACGGTTTGTGTTTTGCCCTTACAAACTCGCTAAAACTTCTAAATAATAGCCCCAAAACTTCTCAAAACTAGCGATGGAGGCCCGCTCGTCGGGACTATGCGCGCCCTGAATCAATGGGCCAAAGGAGACCATATCCAACCCAGGATATGCCTCGCCAATAATGCCGCACTCCAAACCAGCGTGACAGGCCTCAATCACCGGAGCATGACCAAATCTTTTTTCATAAATATCAGCCATTTTTTTGACCACGTTCGAACTCGGGTTAGGTTTCCAGCCCGGATAGTCATTGGCGGTCTCAACTTTTGCGCCCAACAAATCAAACGGTGCCCTGAAGGCTGCCGCTACATCGGTTTTGCTACTATCCACCGAACTGCGTTGCAAAGACCCAATGGTCATTTTACCATTTCTCAAGGAGATTTTAGCCAAATTGGTAGAGGCTTCCACTAACTCCGGAATTTCCGGACTCATTCGGTACACCCCATTTTGTACGGAACGAATGGCTTGAAGGAATTTTGCTTGATCCACGTTTTCCATCACCTCAGTGGGACTTTCGGCTCTTTCCGTTGCCGTTATATTGAGCGATGGCTCGCCTGTCTGAAATTCAGCACTAAGCTCCTGCGCAATGGTTTGCAGGAGTGTATGAAAAAGTGGGTCATTTTTGACCAAAATAGTCGCCTGCGCCTCGCGTGGTATTTCATTGCGCAAGTTTCCGCCTTCAAATTCGGCGATTCGTACACCCGCCGGCATACAGGCCATGAGCGCGCGTACGAGTAGTTTGTTGGCATTGCCCCTACCACGATTGATATCCATGCCGCTGTGCCCGCCTTGTAATTGATTGATTTTCAATGTATAAGCCCGCATATTTTCGGGGCTTTTATCTGTTTTATAGTCCCAATCTATCAAGGTGTCAATGCCGCCCGCACAACCGATGGTGAGCACATGGTCTTCCTCGGTATCAAGGTTGAGCAATACTTTTCCTTCGAGTAATCCACGGCCTAGGTTTTTAGCCCCGCCCAAACCTTGTTCTTCATCCAAGGTAAAAAGAGCCTCCAAGGGCGGGTGTGCAATGTCTTTTGCTGCCAAAACAGCCAAAATGGCCGCCACGCCCAGGCCATTATCTGCTCCTAAGGTAGTGCCGCGCGCCCGCACCCAATCTCCGTCCACATACATGTCAATGCCTTGTTTTTCGAAGTCGAACGTCACCTCTGCATTTTTAGAATGCACCATATCTAAGTGACCTTGCAAAATGGTGACGGGGCTTTTTTCGTGGCCCGGAGAAGCAGGCTTTTTCAGAATTAAGTTGCCAAAATCATCTTCCAAGACTTCTAATCCGTTTTTTTGGCCAAATTCACGCACCCATTGGGCTATTTTCGCCTCTTTTTTGGAAGGACGTGGGATGGCGTTTAGGTCGGCAAAAAAATTCCAAGGGGCGGTAGGTTCGAGGTTGCGAATGGTATTAGACATGGATATGTGTTGAAAATGAAAAACAATAAAAAAAAAGGCATGCCGAGCGGCGTGCCAATTAAAAAAGTACCACAGACACCGCTTTGTGCGAGCCAAGGCTACGCTTACGGGTAATTTGAGACAGACAGAACGGTGGTCAGATATAGTTGCTAATAGCCGGACAAGTCAACGGCAACAACTTACCATGAACCCGGGGAGTGCCTCGGTTAAAAACTAATGTGTTCGAGCCGGTGCAGATTGAACGGCATCTATGGTACTGCAAAGGTAAGGGGATTTTACGACGATTCGCCAATACCCTCATAATATATGTATTTTGCAATCAGGCACTACTGCTTCCGAGCCGGATTGTCTTGCAAGAAACTTTTCCAGCCAGAATAGGACTTTTTGCCCGCTACTCCGGGTAGGCTGCCTTGATACCAATGGCAAAGAGCGGTGGCAAGGGCATCGGTAGCATCGAAGTATTTTTCGGTAAATTTGGTGTGCAAAATAGTTTCCAGCATGCCGGCCACCTGTTCTTTGGAGGCGTTGCCATTACCGGTTACGGCCTTTTTTATTTTTTTGGGCATGTACTCGGTAATGACGAGGTGATTCACCATTCCGGCGGCGATGGCCACGCCTTGGGCGCGGCCTAATTTGAGCATAGATTGCACATTTTTGCCGAAAAAGGGGGCTTCAATGGCCATTTCGCTCGGTTTATGCAGTTGGATTAGGTCTTGTACTTGTTCAAAAATATAGCGCAATTTGACCGTATGGTCGTCGCTGCTGATGTGTGCAAACGTGACCACGCCCATCTCAACCACAACAATATTTTTCTTATCGGCATCAATAATGGCAAACCCCAGCACATTGGTGCCGGGGTCTATGCCGAGTATTCGTTTTGGAGTCTCCATACCTGCAAAGAACGGGCAATGCCCGCCAATCTGTGCATTAAGAGTTGCTTTTTTGTCCCCGAGCCTTGTTTGATTACATTATGCGCGTGCCTTCTGGAATCAGGGCCCCTTTTTTAATGACCACTACGCCATCTCGGATCACAAATTCATCCGCATCGGTGTCGGGCAAATGTGCGCCTCCTTTGATGACTACGTTGTTGCCGATGCGGCAATCTTTGTCCAAAATAGCATGCTCGATGTGGCAATAATGCCCTACGCCCAGCGGAACATCTTCCTGTTGGGTGGCTATTTCTTGTAAAGTTTGATACATATCATTGCCCATTACAATGGAATCTTTGATGACGCTGTTCTCGCCAATTCGGGAGCGGATTCCAATGATGGATCCTTCGACCATACGAGCATGAATGATGGATCCTTCGGCAATTAGTGCGCGATTGAGTTGCGTGCCGCCGTAAAATTTGGCGGGCGGGAGCATTCGTCCGCGGGTGTAAATCACTTTGTTCTGGTCGAACAGGTTGAAAGGCGGAATATGGTCGGTTAATTCAATATTTGCCTCAAAGAAGGAGTGGATGGTTCCAATATCGGTCCAATATCCTTCATATTGATAGGCTGCTACTTTCCGGCCTTCGGCAATGGCGGCGGGCATAATTTCTTTGCCAAAATCGGTGGCTTCTGGCAGGTTGTCGAACAAGTCATTGAGGGCTTTACGGTTAAAAATGTAAATGCCCATGGACGCGAGGTAGTTACGACCGCGTTTTTTATTCAAGGGACTGACCTCACTGGCCCAGTCAGACAGTTCGTCGGTGTTGGGTTTTTCGATAAAACGGGGAATGAAGCCTTCTTTATTCACCTTCATGATACCAAAGCCTGTGGCATCGCGCGCGTCCACAGGCAGGCAGGCGATGGTGATATCGGCTTTCTGTTCGATGTGGTAGTTGACCATTTTTTCAAAGTCCATTTGATAGAGTTGGTCGCCGGAAAGGATGAGCACATAATCGAAGTCGTGGCGTTCGTAGTGTTTACGGCTTTGGCGCACGGCATCGGAGGTGCCTTGGAACCAACCGGCGTCGCCAGGGGTTTGCTCGGCGGCCAGAATATCTACGAAACCTTGGGTAAATTGGTCAAAGTTGTAGGCGTTTTTGATATGTGCGTTGAGGGAGGCGGAGTTGTACTGCGTGAGTACAAACATTCTTTTTACGCCAGAATTGATGCAATTCGAGATGGGAATGTCAATCAAACGGTACTTCCCGCCAATGGGCACGGCTGGCTTGGAGCGTTTTTCGGTGAGCGGGAACAAGCGGCTTCCGGCACCACCGCCGAGTATTAGGCAAATCATTTTGATCATGGCAGGCGTTGTTTATATTGTTTGAGCCGAAAACTAGGACATAAGTAGGCTTAGTAGGCAAGGTTTGGCCATTTTATTTTTTGTAAGGGGGGGATTGGGGTGTTTTTTGGAGTGTATTGTGCTGTGCGATACCGTGTGCCGCCGCTCCGAGGTATGGCACACGGTCGTACCCCGCGCCTTGCTCGGCTAAAATTTGGTCAAAATTCGCGCCTTGCTCGGCTAAAATTTGGTCAAAATTCTATCCAGTGGGTGTGAAAAGCCCAAAAATAGTCGGATGGAACACTGCGCGAGGCGGAAATGGAATTTAAAAACCTTTTATCGGTAGGGTTGTTTTTTACTTTTTTGAAGGGCTTGTAAAGAACCCGTAGTTATGAATAAAAGTATTGCAATAATAGGTTCAGGAATTGCTGGCTTGGCCACTGCGATTCGCTTACGACAGGCGGGTAACCAGGTTCATGTTTTTGAAGCGAATGATTATGTTGGGGGAAAACTCTCCGAATTCAAATTAGGCGAATTCAGATTTGATGCAGGTCCTTCCTTGTTTACAATGCCTCATTTCATAGAAGATCTTTTTGATCTGTGTGGAGAGCCCATTGATGAATATTTCAAATACAGTAAAAAAGACATTGTTTGTAAATATTACTATGAGGATGGAACTCGCTTTGTGGCCTATTCCGACCAAGAAAAATACATCGAAGAAGCGTCTTTAATTTTTAATGAAAAGGCAGATTCAATTCGCGATTATCTGGCACTGAGCAAGCGAAAATATGATTTGACACAAAATTTGTTTTTGACCAAGTCGCTCCATAAGTTTAAAACCTATTTATCTCTTGACACATTAAAAGGAATTGTATCGTTATCCGTATTGGGAATTCATCGGAATTTAGATCAAGAGAATAAAAAATTTTTTAAGAATCCATTATTGATTCAATTGTTTAATCGGTATGCGACTTATAATGGCTCCTCTCCGTTTTTAACTCCCGGTATCATGAGTCTTATTCCTCATCTTGAGAATCATTACGGAACGTTTATACCTGAGGGCGGGATGATTTCAATCACCAATGCATTGGTTTCATTATCTAATAAAATTGGGGTTCAATTTCATCTAAATTCTAAAGTTGAAAAGATTTTAGTGAACGATTCTAAGCGTGCTGTTGGAGTAATGGTCTACGGCAAAGAAATACCTGCTGACATAGTGGTTAGTAATATGGATATTGTTCCCACTTACAGAACGCTGTTGCAAGACCTTCCTGCGCCCGAGATGGTACTACGGCAAGAAAGATCTAGTTCAGCCTTGATATTCTATTGGGGCATCAAACAAAAATTTGATGAACTTGACTTACACAATATCTTTTTTGCGAAAGACTATGCTAGTGAATTCAAAAATATTTTTGAACACCGCACGATTGCCGATGACGTTACGGTATATATAAATATTACTGTTAAAGATATACAACAAGATGCTCCAGATGGGCATGAAAACTGGTTTGTAATGGTGAATGCCCCCGGCAATACCAATCAAGATTGGGATGAGATTATAAAAAGAACGCGCAAGAATATTATCAACAAGTTGTCCAAACAACTTGGAGTAGATGTTGCCTCTTTGATTGTCACCGAATCCATACTTGACCCAAGAAGCATTGAAAGTCGGACTCAAAGTTATCAAGGTAGTTTGTATGGTGCGGCTAGTAACAATCAATTTGCGGCATTTTTACGTCATCCTAATTTTTCTCAGAAGATTCAGAATTTGTATTTTTGTGGCGGAAGTGTTCATCCTGGTGGTGGCATCCCACTTTGTTTATTATCCGCCAAAATCACCTCCGAATTGATACTAAAATAATACTAATTTGAAGTTTACACCGCTCAATAGTGCAATTTTTTTAATTTGGTTATTCCATATTTCAGGAATAATCGGCATTTTAGTGGGATATGAGCAATTATTTATCGCGCTTACACCCATTAATTTATTTGTATGCTTAGGAGCAATCTTATGGGTTGACCAGTGGCAGAATAAAAGATTACTCCTATTATTGATACCATTCAGCATTGGTATGTTTGCTGAAATACTGGGGGTTAATTATGGTTATTTTTTTGGAGAGTATGCTTACGGAAAAAACCTAGGACCTAAAGTTTTAGGTGTTCCATGGTTCATAGGAGTGAACTGGGCAATCTTAACGTATTGTAGTGCGAATATTGCAAAAAGACTTACCCACAATTTGCTTTTGTCATCATTAATAGGCGCTTCATTAATGGTAGGCTTGGACTTTGTGATTGAAATTTCGGCGCCAAGATTCGATTTTTGGTCGTTTAAAGATGGAGTAATCCCTTTGCAAAATTATTTAGCGTGGTTTGGTTTCGGTTTTTTGGCCAACTTTCTTTTTCAAAAATTTAACCCGCACGGAAATACTGTTCTTGCCTACCATATCATGATTGCTTTTTTCTTTTTCTTTTTAATTTTTGCCTTCTTTTAGCCTCATTTTATGAGTCAAACTACGGTCGTATCATTTTTTAAGTACCAGAAAACATGGGATAAATGGAAAGCATTCACCAGAATGGGGTTTGCTCCGTTGATGTTCACGAAGGTGGAGGGGCTGCAGTTTTGGCGGGCTATGGGTGTAGGGGGCGAAAATGGTTTTTCTATCCAACCAGATTTATCAACTTATGCATTAGTAACCGTATTTGAAACTGAGCAAGATGCTGTAGCATTCTACGAAGGGGGTGTCATGAAAAAATATACTGAAAATTGCGTTGAAAGCAGGTCCTATTTCCTGTATTGCATCCACACGCATGGCAATTGGGGAGGGGCAAACCCAATGTTGGTATGCGAAAACCCCGATTTGACAAAAAAAGTAGCCATCATTACCAGAGCCACCATTAAACCTTTGTTGGCGCTAAAGTTCTGGAAGTTTGTACCAGAAGTTTCCAAGACACTCGAACATTATACAGGGTTGAGTTATTCAAAAGGTTTTGGAGAGTGGCCAATTTTGATGCAAGCTACTTTTTCAGTTTGGGATAGTTTAGAGCAGATGAAAGATTATGCCTATAAAAATCCCAGCCATGCTGCGATGGTAAAAAAAACCAGAGAACTAAATTGGTATAAAGAAGAAATGTTTTCGAGGTTTGTTGTTTGGGATGAGAAAATACAAATTCAGCCCCAAGTGTAACCCATCCCTACTTCTTACCCCGTCCCACCTTTTTCTTCTCCGGCACCACCACAGACACTTCTTCCAACCGTTTCACCGGACTAACCCGCGACCCAATCCGGGCATACACGCTAAAATACTTGCCCACCGCGCCTTCCCAAGAAGAATCCACGGCCATGATGCGCTCCCGAAGGGCCGCCACGATGCCTGGCTCATTGTTCCACATCGAAGCCCCTCGATGTAGGGCGTAGCCAATATCATGGAGCG
>Ga0105045_10001739_pt1 | contig 17959 bp, 17 predicted proteins | sample MAT02_FD_78089 | JGI IMG/M metagenome (GOLD analysis project Ga0105045, IMG submission 78089) | Freshwater microbial communities from Lake Fryxell liftoff mats and glacier meltwater in Antarctica - MAT-02 (megahit assembly) | ecosystem: Environmental > Aquatic > Freshwater > Ice > Liftoff... | reverse complement strand
GGCCAGACCGTGGGCCAGCTGGCCAGGATCAAGGGTTGCCGCGTGGTCGGCATCGCCGGCGGCAAGGCCAAGTGCGACTGGGTGGTCGACGAGCTCGGCTTCGATGCCTGCATCGACTACAAGAACGAGGATGTGCGCGAAGGCCTGAAAACCCACTGCCCCGACGGCGTCGACATCTATTTCGACAACGTGGGCGGCGAAATCCTGGACCAGGTGCTGGGCCGTATCCGCCGCAGTGCGCGCATCATCATCTGCGGCGCCATCTCGCAGTACAACAACACCACCGCCGTGCAGGGCCCGAAGAATTACCTGTCGCTGCTGGTCAACCGTGCGCGCATGGAAGGCATCGTGGTGTTCGACTACGCCGACCGCTATCCCGTAGCCATCGCCGAAATGGCGCAGTACCTCAAGGACGGCACGATGAAGTCCAGGGAAGACGTGGTCGAAGGCCTGGAAAGCTTCCCGGAGACCCTGGTGAAACTGTTCACCGGCGGCAACTTCGGCAAGCTGGTGCTGAAGGTGGCGTAGCGAGGCGCAGGCGCGCTTCGGCCGGGTGTGCGGCAAAGGCATCGCGCCCATGGGGCGCTCCTACGACACGCCACCCTGCAGGAGCGCCCCATGGGCGCGATGCTGTTGCTGATGCCTCACTCCTGCGAGCGGCGGGTCGGGCGGGCCGCAGCTGCGTCCGCATCGGCAATGCGCCACAGGTACAGGCTGGCCAAGGTGCGCCACGGGCCCCAGCGTTGCCCGCGCTTGGCCAGCTCACGCGGCGTGGGCATTGCCTCGAGGCCATCCACCCGCTGCGCCCCCTTGCGGATGCCCAGGTCGTCGACCGGCAACACGTCCGGGCGCCCCAGGCGGAACATCAGCATCATCTCCACGGTCCAGCGGCCGATGCCGCGCACCGGCAGCAACGCCGCCACGATCTGGTCCTGGTGCATGCACGACATCTGCCGCAGGCCGGGAATCTCGCCCAGCGCCTCGCGTGCGCACAAGTCGCGCAGCGCCAATGCCTTGTTCCCCGACACGCCACAGGCACGCAGGGTGGCATCGTCCACCCGTCCCAGGGTGTCGCCATGCAGGCGGCCGCTGCCGATCGCGACCTCCACACGGCCGACGATGGTAGCGGCGGCCTTGCCACTCAGTTGCTGGTAGAGGATGGCGCGCGCCAGCGCGTCGGCCGGATCGAACGGGCGGCGCCACCCGGGCGGCGGTTCAAGCGTGCCCATGCGGCGCATCCACGCGCCCAGCTTGCGGTCGCGCGCGGCCAGGTAGTCATGCGCGGCCTGCACATCGAAGCCACGCCTGTGCCGGGTCATGCCAGGCTCAGCGCCGCAGTGCGTCCAGGCCCCACACCACCCAGCCAGCCATCAGCGCCATGCCACCGGCCGGTGCAAGGCGGGTGCTGCTGCCGATGAACGCGCCCAGTGCCAGGCTGCCGGCGAACAGCAGCGTGCCGAGCAGCAGCAGCGCCAGTCCCAGCTGCCCGGTGCTGCGCTGGGTGGTGGGAGCCAGCGCCGCCAATGCCAGGCCGTGGCCGAATGCGAAGGCTGCGGCGGTGAGCAGGTTCGCTTGGGCGCTCCCGGCACCGGTTGCCGCATGCGCGGCGTATGCGGCCAGCCCCACGGCCGCGGCGGCCAGCAGGGCGCCCGAACACGCCAGCAGCGAGGGCCTGCGGTGGCGACGCTCATGGTCACGCAACATGGCAAACCCCCTGTGCATGCGGGCTGGCAACTCCAGCCGATGATTCCACAAAAGCAACGCGCCGCAGAAGCGGCGCGTCGTCCAGCACCACAAGGCGGGCCTGGGCCCGCTCCTGCTTACTGCTTGACCTGCCAGAAGATGTCGAACTCGCCCTCGGCGGTGAACGCTCGGTCCACCCCGCCCTTCCACGACTCGAACGGGCGTTCGATCACTTCATGGCCCTGGGTCATTGCCCAGGCGCGCAGCGAGTTGCGGGCCACGTCCAGTTCAGCCATGTAGCCGGCGTAGGTGGCGCTGGCGGCGACACGCGGCTCCAGGCGCACGTACTCCACCGGGGTACCGTCCACCTTCACCTGCTGCAGCGGTTCGGTAGCCGGCGGCAGCACGATCGACGCCGCCGGCTGCCGTGGCAGCGCAACTGGCGGCCTCTCGCCATCGGCGTCGGTCGAAGCCGACGAGACCTCTTCTTCCTCCTGCCCTTCCTGGTTGGCGCGGGCCGGGCCCGTGCCACGCTTGCGCACCGGCTGGGCCACGTCGAAGGCGTACTTCTCCGAGCCGAAGTCGGTGGTGATGATGCGCACCGGGCCGGCTGCCTCGAGGTCGTTGTTGTCCATGACCCGCTTGATCCACTCCTGGTTGGCCAGGATGGACGCGCGGATCACCTCGTTGTTGCGGTCGATGTTGCCGGCGTTGACCACCAGCAGGTTCTCGCCCGGCAATTCCACCAGGCCCAGGTTGGCCAGGGTGATGCCCTCGGCGCGGTAGTCGAAGTTGGGCACGGTGGCCAGTGCATTGGTCAGTCGCGAAAGGCTGGCCCTGACCGAGTCACCGACGTGGCTGTTGACGTACATGCCCTGGAAGCGGCTGTACAGGTTCCAGCCGTAGTTCACTTCGTAGGTCTGGGAGATGCGTACATTGCGGTTGTTGCGGCCGGTGGGCTCGAGCTGCACGGTACTGCGCTTGCCCGAACCCGGGCGCTCGTCGGTGATGTCGAAGGAAACCTTGGCCGGGCCGCCGTCCACCGGCGCCTCACTTTCGGTGATTTCCCAGCGGCCGCTGCCCCAGCGCGCGTCCTCGGAGTTGAAATCGACGTAGGCGCCGACGCCGGTGGTGTCATCGGAGTAGCTCAGGCCCTGCATCGCGTTGGGGATGAGCTGGTTCCAGTCCCTGAGCCGGCGCACGTTGTTGACCGTGTCATAGACGATGGTCATGCGGCGGTTGGTCTCGATCGTATGCTCGAGATTACGACTGCTGGGCAGCACCAGGCCGACCAATACGAACAGCACCAGCACAATTGCCAGGGCAATCAGGAACTCGTAAACACGATTCATTCAGCAGTCTCCGGGGGCCGGTGCGGCGGCCATTGAAATAGATGCAGCGCGCATCCTAGCAGGCTTGGCGGCCTTGGTCAGCCATATCCAGCGCGGGTAAAGCAGGTCATCGGGCCGCAACGAAACCCTAACGCGCCGGGCGGCCCGCACCAGCCCGGCGCAAACCCTGTTCACACAAGCTGCAGCTCGAATGCCTTGAGCACCGCCCGCGTGCGGTCGCGCACGCCCAGCTTGGACAGGGTGAGGCGCGACGGCTGCGAGCCACCGGCTCGCGTCGCGCCGAACGCCCGGTGCCCTGCACCGGGCCGGACATCCTGTGGTTCAGACCAACTGCAGCTCGAATGCCTTGAGCACAGCCCGCGTGCGGTCGCGCACGCCCAGCTTGGACAGGATGTTGGACACGTGGTTCTTGATCGTGCCCTCGGCCACGCCCAGCGAGTTGGCGATCTCCTTGTTGGAGAAGCCGCTGGCCATCAGCCGCAGGATCTCGGTTTCGCGCTCGGTGAGGGGGTCGGGCCGGTCCAGGCTGGTGAACTCGTTGCGCATCTGTTCCAGCCCCGAAAGCAGCCGCTGGGTCACCACCGGCTGGACCAGTGAGCCACCAGCGGCCACCGTGCGGATCGCCCCTACCAGCTGCTGCAGGGAGACGTCCTTGAGCAGGTAACCCCTGGCCCCGGCCTTGAGCCCGGCCAGGACCAGCTGGTCGTCGTCGAATGTGGTCAGGATGATGGAGGGTGGCAGTTGGCCCAGCGCGGCCAGCGCCTGCAGGGCTTCCAGGCCCGACATCATCGGCATGCGCATGTCCATCAGGACCACGTCGGGCTTGAGCTGGGGCACCAGCTCCACGGCCTGGCGGCCGTCCGCCGCCTCGCCCACGACCTCGATGCCATCGTCAAGCGCGAGCAGCGAGCGGATCCCCTGTCGCACCAGGGTCTGGTCGTCGACCAGGCAGACTCGGATCATGCGGCACCTCCGGTAATGGGTTCGACACAGGCTTGCTGGGTGATCGGTTCGTCGGCATCGACCGGCAGTTGCAGGCACAGGCGGAAGCCGCTGCCTGCACGTGATTCCAGGGTCATCCGGCCGCCATGCTGGCGCAGGCGCTCACGCATCCCGCGCAAGCCGTTGCCGGCGACCACCTCGTCGCTGCCGGCGCCGTCGTCACGGGCATCGATCACGATCTGCCCCTGTTCACGCCGGCAGCGTACCCACAGGTTGCGCGCCCGGGCGTGGCGAACCGTGTTGGTGATTATCTCCTGGGTGCAGCGCAGCAGCACGTGGGCGCGCTCGGCGTCGTCCAGGGTCAGGGGGGCATCGATATCCATGTGGATGTCCAGCCCGGGCACTCGTTCGGCCAGCAGCAGCAGGGCGGCGCCCAGGTCGATAGCGTCGCCTTCGCGCAACTGGCTGACCACCTCGCGCACGTCGGTCAGCAGCAGGCGGGCGAGGGTCTGGGCCTGGCGTACGTGCTCCTGCGCACGGCCCTCGGTCATGTGGCTGGCCACTTCCAGGTTCAGGCTCAGCGCGGTCAGGTGGTGGCCCAGCAGGTCGTGCAGTTCCCGCGAGATGCGGGTGCGCTCGTTGACCCGGGCGCTTTCGGCCAGCAGCAGCCGGGTGGCGCGCAGTTCCGTGTTCAGGCGCCGCTGCTCGTCGCGGGCCTGGGCCTGTTGCCGGGCCACGTAGGCGGTGACCAGCACGAACCCCGAGAACCCCACGTAGAAGGTGGACTGGAACAGCGCCTCCCAGAAGCTGAAATCGTCGCGGGCCATGAACGAGGGCACCAGCGGCACATGGGCGAACAGCAGCCAGGCCACCGCCGCCCTCAGGCTCAGGATCCAGGGCAGCACGCCGGCCATCACCAGCAACAGCATCGCGCTCAGACCGGTCTGGGTGTAGTAACCCACCGACACCGCGGCCGTGGTCAGCACCACCAGCAGCAGGAAGTTGCCGCGGCTGTGGGCGGTGGCTTCCGGCGAGCCCAGTGAACGCGTGGCCAGCCAGTAGCAGCCGCCGAAGGCCAGGTAGGCCAGCAGGGTCATGGGCACGTCGATGCCCATCCCGCCCAACTCGGCGACGCCCGGGCGTGGCGGCAGGAACAACACGTTCAACACGATCGGTATCCCGACCAGCGCCCAGGTGTACAGGCCTGCGGCGCGCAGCAGTCGGGTATGGTTCAATCGGCTCCACATCCGGCCATCTTAGGCCTTATGGCCGGGCCGCACCCCGACCTAAAGTCATGCGCCGTGCTGCATTGCGGGTGCCCCGGGCAATGCGACCCATGCGATAATCCGGCGCCGGTGGCTCGCGGCTGCCGCGACACCCCACGGAGTGAGTTGAATGTCGATTGTCATCCGCGACGTGCGCGAGCATGAGCTGGATTCGGTCCTGGCCCTGAACAACAATGCCGGCCTGGCCATCCTGCCGCTGGATATGGCACGTTTGCAGCGCTTCCACCAGGACGCCGGCTATTTCCGGGTGGCCGAGCGCGATGGCAACCTGGCGGGTTTCCTGGTCGGCTTCGGCAGCGCGATCGACCACGACAGCAGCAACTTTGCCTGGTTCCGCGAGCGCTATCCCGAGTTCTTCTACATCGACCGGATCGTGGTGGCCAGCCGCAGGCGGGGCGGCGGCGTAGGCCGGGCCTTCTACGCCGACGTGCAGAGCTACGCCGAGCTGCGCTACCCGCAGCTGGCCTGCGAGGTGTTCCTGGACCACGGTGCCGACCCTGCCCTGCTGTTCCATGGCAGCTTCGACTTCAAGGAAGTCGGCCAGAACCTGATGCCGGGCCTGGGCGTGCGCGCCAGCATGCTGATGAAGGAGCTGTGCAGCTACCCCTGGGTGCGACAGACCTATGGCGAGGCTTTGCCACAGGCCTCCTGGACCCACGACCGTTCGCTGTCGGCGCAGTCCGCGTCCATGGCGGCCGGCGCGTGAGTGGCACTGCGGCACCGGTCAGTTACGAGCAGGCCGGCGAGCTGAAGATCGGCCAGGTCGGCATCGCCAACCTGCGCGTGCGCAACCTCGACGTGGCCCAGCTGACCCGGGAAATGCGCGAACGCGTGGAGCGCGCGCCCAGGCTGTTCGGGCGTGCGGCGGTGATCATCGATTTCGGCGGCCTGGCCAAGACCCCCGACGCGTCCACCGCCCAGGCCCTGCTGGATGGGCTGCTCGATGCGGGGGTCATCCCCGTGGCCCTGGCCTATGGAACGCGCGAAACCGAGCTGCTGGCCGGCCAGCTGGGCCTGCCACTGCTGGCCAAGTTCCGTGCCCAGTACGAGCCGGACCAGCCTGCCCCGGTGGCGCCCGAGCCTTTGGCCCCGGCGCCACGGCCGCAGGCCCCGGCCAGCCCGGCAGCGGTGGCCAGCACCACGCCGGCCTCCCGGCCCGGCCTGGTGCAGAAGGCACCGGTGCGTTCGGGCCAGCAGTTGTATGCCGAGAACCGCGACCTGACCGTACTGAGCACCGTCGGCGCCGGTGCCGAGGTGATCGCCGACGGCTCCATCCATATCTATGGCACCCTGCGCGGCCGCGCGCTGGCCGGGGCCAAGGGCAATACCGATGCCCGCATCTTCTGTCGCGAGTTCCATGCCGAACTGGTCGCCATTGCCGGCAACTACAAGGTGCTCGAGGACGTGCCCAGGGAGCTGCACGGCAAGCCCGTGCAGGTCTGGCTGGAGAAGGACCAGCTGATGATCGCGGCGCAGGACTGAATGATCGACCGGACCCGCGCAGGGACCGTTTCCCCCGAATGCAATACCAAGGAGATACACATTGGCTGAGATCATCGTAGTCACGTCCGGCAAGGGCGGCGTGGGCAAGACCACCACCAGCGCCAGCATTGCCTGCGGCCTGGCCAGGCGCGGCAAGAAGGTGGCGGTCATCGACTTCGACGTGGGCCTGCGCAACCTGGACCTGATCATGGGGTGCGAGCGGCGCGTGGTGTACGACTTCGTCAACGTCACCCAGGGCGAGTCCACGCTCAAGCAGGCGCTGATCAAGGACAAGCGCTTCGACACGCTGTTCATCCTGGCTGCCTCGCAGACCCGCGACAAGGACGCACTGACCAGGGAAGGCGTGGAGAAGGTGCTCAAGGACCTGATCGCCGACGGCTTCGACTACATCGTGTGCGATTCGCCGGCCGGCATCGAGAAGGGCGCCTACCTGGCCATGTACTTCGCCGATACCGCGGTGGTGGTGGTCAACCCGGAAGTCTCCAGCGTGCGCGACTCCGACCGCATCCTGGGCCTGCTCGACTCCAAGACCCGCAAGGCCGAGGACGGCGAGACCCTGCGCCCGCACCTGTTGCTGACCCGCTACAGTCCTTCACGCGTGGCCGACGGCGAGATGCTCAGCATCAAGGACGTGGAGGAAGTGCTGGGCCTGAAGACGCTCGGCGTGATCCCCGAGTCGGGCGACGTGTTGAATGCGTCCAACAAGGGCGAGCCGGTGATCCTGGACCTCGAGTCGCCAGCCGGACAGGCCTATGACGACGCCGTGGGCAGGCTGCTGGGCGAAGACCGGCCACTGCGCTTCACCACGGTGGAGAAGAAGGGTTTCTTCAGCAAGATGTTCGGGGGCTGAGCATGGGACTCTTCGATTTCCTCAAGCCACGCAAAGAAACCGCCTCCATCGCCAGGGACCGCCTGCGCATCATCGTGGCGCAGGAGCGCAACACCCGTGGCGCACCGGACTACCTGCCACTGCTGCAGCGCGAATTGCTGGAAGTGATCCGCAAATACGTCAACGTCGATGCCGACGCGGTCAACGTGAAGCTGGTCAGGGAGGGCGAGCACGACGTGCTCGACATCTCCGTGGCGCTGCACGAGGACTGAGCGCCCGCGCACGCGAGCGCCAGGCGGGAGTGGTCATGACGCGGGCAAACGCCGCCGCAGTGTTCTCCGATGAGCCTGCGGTGCTGTGCGTGGATGGGCTGCCGTGGCAGGTCCTTGCGCGACTGCTCACCGCGCACGGGCTGGTCCTGCGCCGGGTGCAGGATGGCCAGCCCATCCCCGGCAGTTTCTGGGGCGAGCCCGAGGCCGGCGTGATCGCCGACAACGTGTACGTGCGCGGCGACACCCCACTGCACTCGCTCCTGCACGAGGCCTGCCACCTGATCGTGCTGCCGCCGGAACGGCGCGCGCAGGTGCACACCGACGCTTCCGATTCGGACCAGGAAGAGGACGCCACCTGCTATCTGCAGATCCTGCTGGCCGACCAGTTGCCCGGCGTGGGCCGGGACCGGCTGATGCAGGACATGGATGCGTGGGGCTATTCGTTTCGCCTGGGCAGCACCCGGGCCTGGTTCGAGGGCGATGCCGGGGATGCGCGCCAGTGGCTGCAGGACCGTGGCCTGCCCCGCGCGTGAGCTGCGTGGCCGCGCGCCAATGTCCGGTATCGCGAACAATGGGTGCGGCAGCGCGCCACCCGGGCCTGGCGCCGAGCGCGGCCCTTGCGGTGCGACGGCCGCCCCACTAGCCTTCGGATTCCAGCGCGCCGCGCCACACCAAGGATCACCCGTGATGCAACGCCCACTCCTGCTTGCAGTCGCCATCGGCGCCTGCGTGACCCTGGCCGCCTGCAACCGCGGGGCCGAAGAGCAGCCGGCGCCGCCCGCTGCACCGGCAGCGGCCCAGGGCGAGACGGCCGACCAGTTCATCGCCCGGGTCAACCAGGAGATCAAGGCGCTTGCGCCGGAAACCATTGCTTCGCAATGGCTTTCGGCCACCTACATCAACGACGACAGCCAGCTGATCGAAGCCAAGTACAACGAGCGCTACCTGACCCAGCTCAACACCTGGATCGAGCAGGCGCGCAAGTTCGAAGGCCAGCAGATGTCGCCGGAGACCGCGCGCGCCATCCAGCTGCTCAAGCTTTCCACCGCCATGCCTGCGCCGCGCGACCCGGCCAAGCTGGCCGAGCTGGCCTCGATCGTCTCGCGCATGGGCGGCACTTACGGCAAGGGCACCTACTGCACCGGTGAAGGCGATGCGCAGCAGTGCCGCCAATTGGGCGAGCTGGAGGACGTGCTGCGCAGCAGCCGCGACTACGACCAGCAGCTGGATGCCTGGCAGGGCTGGCACACCATTGCCCCGCCAATGCGCAAGGACTACGTCAGCTTCGTCGGCCTGGTCAACCAGGGTGCAAGCGAGATGGGCTTTGCCGACACCGGCGAAATGTGGCGAAGCGGCTACGACATGACCCCGGCCGAAATCTCGGCCGAGACCGACCGGCTATGGGGCCAGGTCAAGCCGCTGTACGAACAGTTGCACTGCTACACCCGCGGCAAGCTCGAGACCGAGTACGGCCAGGAACGCGGCCAGGTCAATGGAATGCTGCCCGCGCACCTGATGGGCAATATGTGGCAGCAGGACTGGGGCAACCTGTGGGACATGCTGCAGCCCTACCCCGGCGTGGGCAGCCTGGACATCAGCGCGGCGCTGGAGCAGCAGTACCAGGCCGAATACGCGCGCCAGGCCGCTCGCGTGGGCACTGGTCCCACACCCACCCAGCTGGCCGAGGCCGACCGCGCCGCGCAACTGGCGGTGGCACGGCAGATGACCGAGCGCGCGGAGGAGTTCTATACCTCGCTGGGCATGCCCAAGCTGCCCGAGAGCTATTGGTCCAAGACCCAGTTCATCAAGCCCCGGGACCGCGACGTGGTTTGTCACGCCAGCGCCTGGGACATGGACATGGCCGGCGACGTGCGCACCAAGATGTGCATCAAGCCCAACGAAGAGGACTTCACAACCATCTACCACGAGCTGGGCCACGTGTATTACTACCTGGCCTACAACAAGCTGCCGCCGCTGTTCCAGGCCGGCGCCAATGATGGCTTCCACGAGGCCATCGGCGACACCATAGTGCTGGCAATGACTCCGCAGTACCTCAATTCGATCGGCCTGGTCGGCACACCCGAGGTGGGCGAACAGGCCCTGATCAACTCGCAAATGCGCATGGCCCTGGCCAAGGTGTCGTTCATGCCGTTCGGGCTGATGATCGACCGCTGGCGCTGGGGCGTGTTCGACGGCTCGATCACCCCGGAGAACTACAACCAGGCCTGGTGGCAGCTCAAGGCCAAGTACCAGGGCGTGGCCCCGGCCACCCCCCGCGGCGAGGAGTTCTTCGATCCGGGCGCCAAGTACCACGTGCCGGGCAATACGCCTTACACGCGCTACTTCCTGTCGCACGTGCTGCAGTTCCAGTTCTACAAGGGACTGTGTGATGCCGCCGGCCACACCGGTCCCCTGTACGACTGCACCTTCTACAACAACAAGGCCGCCGGGCAGAAATTCTGGGCGATGCTGGAGAAGGGCGCCAGCCAACCATGGCAGGGCACGCTCAGGGAGCTGACCGGGACCGAGCAACTGGACGCCAGCGCGGTGCTCGAATACTTCGCCCCGTTGCAGACCTGGCTGACAGAACAGAACGCGGGCAAGACCTGCGGCTGGCAGGCGCAGGCACCGGCAGCAACGGCAGCACCCTCCGCACCACCGGCACGGGCACCGGCACCCGCCAATCCGGCGCCCGCGCCGGCGTCAGGCAACCCGGCCGCCCCGACCCAGGGCTGATCCACGCGCCCGCGCGCGGGGCCAGCCCCCGCGCGCGTCGCTACAACGGATTTCCCGGCTCCAGGGTGGCAGGTCCGGACGGCTTGCGTGGCAGGCGACGGTCCACGCCCATCTCCCAGCGCCAGAAAAGCCAGCCCAGCAGCGCGAACGCCCCGGCGGCAACGGCCAGGTGCAGCCCCTGGCTGCTGAGCAGTGGCGAAAGCAGCCCGGCCACGATCGCATTGAGCACCAGCGAGGTGAATGCCTGCAGGGAAGAAGCCGAACCCCGGTTGCGCGGATACATGTCCAGGATCGCCAGGGTGACGATCGGGAACACCAGCGCCACCCCGAATGCGCTGAGCACCATCGGCATCACCGCCCAGGGCAGCGCCATCACCTCCACCGACGCGTTGTAGGTGATATTGGCCACCGCGGCCACGCCGGAACAGGCGAATCCGATCCCGACCAGGCGCGCACCGCTGATCCGCCCCGCCGCGCGTCCGGAGGTGAATGCACCCAGGGTCATGCCGGCGATGGTGGGAATGAACAGCCAGCCGAACTGGCGCTCGTTCAGGCCCAGCAGGTCCATCACGAAGGCCGGGGCCGAGGCGATGTACAGGAACAGGCCCGAGAAATTCAGCGCGCCGGCAGCGGCGATGCGCTGGAAGCGCGGGTTGAGGAAGATGTAGACGTAGTCGCGCAACATCACCCGCGGCGAGGCGCGCACCCTGGCCTCCGGCGGATGGGTCTCGGGCAGCCACAACGCGGTGCAGGCCAGCAGCAGCACCGAGAACGCAGTCAGGAACCAGAAGATCATCGGCCAGCGCGCCCAGCCCAGGATCCAGCCGCCCACCAGCGGTGCGACCGCCGGGGCGATGCCGAAGATCATCGACACCTGGCTCATCAGGCGTTGCGCGTCGTCACCCTGGAACAGGTCGCGGATCGCTGCCCGGCCCACGATCAGCCCGACGCCTGCCGACAGGCCCTGCAATGCGCGGAAGCCAAGCAGCGTGGCCAGGTCCGGTGCCAGCGCGCAGCCCACCGAAGCCAGGGTGAAGACCACCAGGCCGGCGATGATCACCCGGCGCCGCCCGATTGCGTCCGACAGCGGCCCGTGCACCACGCTCATCAGCGCGTAGGCGAGCAGGTAGACGCTGATGGTCTGCTGCATGGCCAGCTTGTCGGCGCCCAGCTGCGCGGCCATCTGCGGGAACGCCGGGAAGATCGTGTCGATCGAAAACGGGCCGAACATGGCCAACCCGCCCAGCAGGAACGCGATTCGCCGGCGCAAGCCGGCCGTCATGGGTGGGGTGGGGACGGACACGGGACACTGGCTCCGGGAAGGCGCCCAAGGGAAGGGCCGGCGCCGATTGCGGCGTGCGCGACGCGCGGGACCGGCTGCGGCGCCATTCTAGTCCAGAGGCCGAGGGCACCGCCGTGCTACGGCTGCGGGCTATAATGGTTGGGAACACACGCGGTGGGAGAAGCGGGCGGTCCGGCACGGGCAGGCCCGCTGCCGAAGACGCAACGCCCGTAATCGCTCAGGCTCCCGTACCACCGCAGGTGAACACTCTGGAGAGACCGGCCACTGCCGGCGCCGAAGGGGCACGAGGCACCGGCCAGCCGGTCGCTTCCAAACTCTCAGGCAAAAGGACAGAGGGGCGCCCCACGTGCGGCATGCACGTTGCCTACGGACGCCCCCGACATGAGCCCGACCACGCCTGATCCGCACGCCACGCCCTCGCTGCGCTCGCTCGAGCACCACGATGGGTTCATCGAACGCCACATCGGTCCCAACGATGCGGAAATCGCGCACATGCTGCAGGTGGTCGGGCATGGCTCGCTGGATGAGCTGACCGATGCGATCGTGCCCGGCCGGATCAAGTCCTCCGAAGCGTTGGCGCTGCCCGAGCCGATCAACGAAGTGGAAGCACTGGCCCGGATCCGCGCCATCGCCGATCGCAACCAGGTGTTCCGCAGCTTCATCGGCCAAGGCTATTACGGCACCCACGTACCCAACGTGATCCTGCGCAACCTGCTGGAAAACCCCGCCTGGTACACGGCCTACACGCCGTACCAGGCGGAGATCTCGCAGGGCCGGATGGAGGCGCTGATCAACTTCCAGACCATGGTCGCCGACCTGACCGGGATGGAGATCGCCAATGCCTCCTTGCTGGACGAAGCCACCGCCGCGGCCGAGGCGATGACCCTGGCGCGGCGTTCGGCGCGTTCGAAATCCAACGTGTTCTTCGTCTCGCGCCACGTGCACCCGCAGACCCTGGAAGTGCTGCGCACCCGCGCCGAGCCGATGGGCATCGAGCTGCAGGTGGGCGATGACAGCGAAGCGCTGGTGGCCGATTCGTTCGGCGTGCTGCTGCAATACCCCGACACCCTTGGCCGCATAAAGGACCACGCCGCGCTGGCCGAGGCGGTGCACGCGCGCGAGGGCCTGGTGGCCGTGGCCACCGACCTGCTCGCCCTGACCCTGATCCGTGCCCCGGGCACCTGGGGCGCGGACATCGTGGTCGGCAACAGCCAGCGGTTCGGCGTGCCCTTCGGGTTCGGAGGGCCGCATGCCGCGTTCATGGCCTGCCGCGACGCGTTCAAGCGCTCCATGCCCGGTCGCCTGATCGGCGTGTCGGTGGACGCCGAAGGCAAGCCTGCGTATCGCCTCACCCTGCAGACCCGCGAGCAGCACATCCGGCGCGAGAAGGCCACCTCCAACATCTGCACCGCACAGGTGCTGCTGGCGGTGATGGCCGGCATGTACGCGGTCTACCACGGCCCTGAGGGCCTGCTGCGGATCGCTCGGCGCACGCACCGCCTGGCCACCCTGCTGGCCAACACGCTGCGCGGCGCCGGTCTTTCGGTGGGCGGGGATTTCTTCGATACCCTGCACGTGTCCGGCCTCGACGCGCACGGCTTGCACATCAAGGCGCGCGCCGCCCGCTTCAACCTGCGCACCATCGACGCCGACAGCCTGTGCATCAGCCTGGACGAGACCACCACGCGCGCCGAGGTGATCGCCCTGGCCCATGTGTTCGGTGCGCGCATCGACGACATGGATGCGCTGGACGCCGCCAGCGCCGACGCCCTGCCCCAGGCGCTGCTGCGCGACACGCCTTTCCTGCTGCACCCGGTGTTCAACACCCACCACAGCGAACACGAGCTGCTGCGCTACATGCGCACCCTGGCCGACAAGGACCTGGCCATGGACCGGACCATGATCCCGCTCGGCAGCTGCACCATGAAGCTCAACGCCACCGCCGAGATGATCCCGGTCACCTGGCCGGAGTTCGGCAACCTGCATCCGTTCGCGCCGCAGGAGCAGGCCAGTGGCTACACCCAGCTGATCGAGGAGCTCGAGGCGATGCTGGTGGAGTGCACCGGCTACGACGCGGTCAGCCTGCAGCCCAACTCGGGCGCGCAGGGCGAGTACGCCGGCCTGCTGGCAATCCGCGCATACCACCGCTCGCGCAACGAGGGCCATCGCGACATCTGCCTGATCCCCGAGTCGGCGCATGGCACCAATCCGGCCTCGGCGCAGATGTGCGGCATGACCGTGGTAGTGACCCGCTGCGACGCCCAGGGCAACGTGGACCTGGAGGACATCCGGCGCCAGGCCGGGAAACACTCCGACCGCCTGGCCGCGCTGATGATCACCTACCCGTCAACACATGGCGTGTTCGAAGAGGACATCGTGGACATCTGCGAGATCGTGCACGCGCATGGCGGCCAGGTGTATACCGACGGCGCCAACATGAACGCGCTGGTGGGGGTGGCCAAGCCCGGCCATTGGGGTTCGGACGTGTCCCACCTCAACCTGCACAAGACCTTCTGCATCCCGCATGGCGGCGGCGGTCCCGGCGTGGGACCGTGCGCGGTCAAGGCGCATCTTGCCCCGTTCCTGCCGGCAACCCTGGCGCCGGCCGACGAAACCCTCGGCGTCACCGTCGGCAAGCCGGGCGAGCGCGTGGGCATGGTCTCGGCCGCCAGTTTCGGCAGCGCCAGCATCCTGCCCATTTCGTGGATGTACATCACCCTGATGGGCTCGAGCGGCCTGCGCCGCGCCACCCAGGTGGCCCTGCTCAACGCCAACTACGTCGCCAAACGCCTCGCGGGCCACTACAAGACGCTCTACACCGGTCGCAACGGCCTGGTCGCGCATGAGTGCATCCTTGACCTGCGCCCGCTCAAGGACGCCACCGGCATCGGCGCCGAGGACGTGGCCAAACGCCTGATCGATTTCGGCTTCCATGCACCGACGCTGAGCTTCCCGGTGGCCGGCACGCTGATGGTGGAGCCCACCGAGAGCGAGTCGCAGCATGAGCTGGACCGCTTCATCGAAGCGATGATCGAGATCCGCGAGGAGATCCGCGCGGTTGCCGACGGACGCCTGGACCGCGACGACAACCCGCTGCGCAACGCCCCGCACACCGCCACCATGGCCATGGCCAGCGAGTGGACCCACGCCTATCCGCGCGAACTGGCGGTGTTTCCACTCGGGTCGCTGAAGCGGCAGAAGTACTGGCCGCCGGTGGCGCGCGTGGACAATGTGTATGGCGACAAGAACATCATGTGCGCGTGCATCCCGATCGAGGCGTACCAGGACGCCTGATCGGGGCATGATCCGGGCGCGCCGGGCAAATCCGCGCTCAGGCGCGGTACCTGCGGCGGTGGCTACACTGCCTGCATGGACTGGCTCTCTCCCACCGCTGCCGGCTGGTTGGCCGACCTGGTGCTCGCGACGCACGTAGGCATCGTGCTGTTCGTGGTGCTGGGCCAGGTGGCGATCCTGGTCGGCGGCCTGCGCGGCTGGCCCTGGGTGCGCAGCTACCGCCTCAGGATGGTCCACCTGGCATTGATGCTGGTGATCGTGCTGCAGGCCTGGCTGGGTCGACTGTGCCCCCTCACCGTGTGGGAGCAGGCGCTGCGCGAGCATGCCGGGCACGCTGCGTACGCAGGGTCCTTCATCGAACACTGGCTGTCGCGGCTGATCTTCTTCGAGGCGCCGTGGTGGGTGTTCGTGCTGGCCTACACGCTGTTCGCCGCCGTGGTGGCAGGCAGCTGGATCGCATTTCCGCCGCGGCGCAAAGGGGCGACTGCCTGATCCGCGCATTTGCGCCGCAGTGGCGTCCCGCGCTGCAGCACCGGTCCGTCCATGCGGGCACCGGCAGGCCAGCTGGACCGCAGTGCGCGATGCGCGCAACGACGAATCGGATCGCCACCGGCCGCGCCCGCCGGCAACTCCTGTCGACTCGCAGGAATGGCGGCAAACCCCTTGATTCCAGGCTCCACCGCTCGCCTGCGTGCAGCCCGGCACTACCCACGGGCCCGACTCCGTCGCTCGCATCAGCCACTTTCCCCGGGGAATCTGCGCAGGGTGTCGACGCAGGCACGCAGAAACCAGTGCAAATAGACGGATTCCGCTTGGCGTGGGCGCGCGCATGGCCTACATTGCGCATGCCGACCTGATCGGCTCGCACCCACCCTTTCGACTGTAGAACAGGACACTTATGGCAAAGAGCACTAAAAAGGCTGCGCCCAAGAAGGCCGCCCCGAAGAAATCCGCTGCCGCCAAACCGGCCGCCCCCAAGGCGATCAAGGAACCGTTGAGCAAGTCGGGCCTGGTTGCCCACCTGTCCGAAAGCGCTGGCGTCGCTCCCAAGGACGTGCGCGCCGTGCTGGCATCGCTCGAAGGCGCCGTGGCCGGATCGATCAGCAAGAAGGGCGCAGGTTCGTTCACCCTGCCCGGCCTGCTGAAGATCACCTCGGTCAGCGTTCCGGCCAAGGCCAAGCGCAAGGGCATCAACCCGTTCACCAAGGAAGAGCAGTGGTTCGCCGCCAAGCCTGCCTCGGTGAAGGTCAAGGTGCGTCCGCTGAAGAAGCTGAAGGATGCCGCTGCCTGAGTGCAGTTGCCGTCTTGCGTGACCTGCTCGGGACGGCATTGCCGTCCCGAGTCGTTTGTGGCGTCTGGTCCCGGCGGAGAGGCATGCACCGCCTTGACTAAACCGCTACCCGCCCGCAGCTATGGTGTACATCCACGAGAGCGGGCACGACCATGAAGATCCAGGGATTCCTCGACCACTTGCTGAAATCGGCGCAGGGCGCACCGGGCGCAACCGCGGCAGGCAGTCAGTCCAGCTCCGGTCCGCCCGCACAGGGGGGTTTGTCGGGGCTACTGGGTAGCGTCGGCGGTGCCGGCGGACCCGCTGGCCTCGGCGGCCTGCTCAACGCCGATTTCGGCAAGGGCGCGCTCACCGGGGGCGCACTCGGCCTGCTGCTGGGCAAGAACAAGACCACCCGCAAGCTGGCTACCTACGGCGGCCTGGCCGCCATCGGGATGATGGCCTACCGCGCCTACGGCGAGTACCAGCAGCAACAGGGCGCGGCTGCGGTCGAGCCACGCACCGTGGACCGCCTGCCACCGCCCCAAGCCGAGCTGCACAGCCTGGCGATCATGCAGGCACTGGTGGCGGCGGCCAAGGCCGACGGCCACATCGATGCGCGCGAGCGCGACGCGATCGAAGGCGAGTTCAGGCGCATCGCGCCCGATGCCGAAGTACAGCAGTGGATGCACGCCGAGCTGGAGAAGCCGCTGGACCCGGCCGAAGTCGCGCGCGCCGCGACCACCCCCGAGATCGCGTCGGAGATGTACCTGGCCAGCCTGATGGTGGCCGACCAGCAGAACTTCATGGAGCGTGCCTACCTGGATGAACTGGCAAGGCAGATGAACATCGACGAGCCACTCAAGCAGCGGCTTCAGCAGCAACTGCAGCAGGCAGCGCCGGACACCTGATGCAGCAGGCCGCCCCGCCACGGCGCCGTCCTGCCCGTTCCCTGCGCCGCCTGCTGCTGTGGGTGGTGTTCCTGTTCGTCGCGGCGCTGGTCGGCTTCTGGTCCTGGAACCAGCCTTTCATGCTGCGCGCCAGGCTGATGCTGGAGCTGTCGCGGATGCCCGCTCCGACCTCCTTGCCGGTGCCGGTGCAGGGCGTGGCCGCGGCGCGCGTGGCCGACACCTTCGGCGCGCCGCGTGGCGCCGACCGCGCCCATGCGGGGGTGGACATCTTCGCGCCGCGTGGCACCCCCGTAGTCAGTACCACGGTGGGGATCGTCAGCTCGATCCGCGACACCGGCCTGGGTGGCAAGCAGGTGTGGGTGCTGGGGCCGGCGCGCGAGCGCCACTATTACGCGCACCTGGACGACTGGGCACCGGAACTGGCCCAGGGCGACAGGGTCGAGCCCGGCCACGTGCTCGGCTACGTGGGCACCACCGGCAACGCGCGCGGCACGCCACCGCACTTGCACTACGGTATCTACGGTGCCGAGGGCGCCTACGATCCGCTGCCCTTGTTGCGCGCCGAATCGCCCTGAGTC
>Ga0105045_10001737_pt1 | contig 17967 bp, 14 predicted proteins | sample MAT02_FD_78089 | JGI IMG/M metagenome (GOLD analysis project Ga0105045, IMG submission 78089) | Freshwater microbial communities from Lake Fryxell liftoff mats and glacier meltwater in Antarctica - MAT-02 (megahit assembly) | ecosystem: Environmental > Aquatic > Freshwater > Ice > Liftoff... | reverse complement strand
GCCCGGTCATTCTGGTCGCCGGGCTGTTGCTCGTCGGGCTGTTGGTCATCGGCGCGGCCATGGGCGGGCGGTGGCTCGCCCTCCGCCGATCGCGCCGGGTTCCGCTGCGGTCGTCGGAACTGCCCCCGGTGCCGGGCGAGGTGCAGGAACCGAGTCGCCCGAGGTGATCTTTGGCGCTCAAGAAAGTTGAGTGTCTGTGTTGCAACTCTTGTTCCCGAACCGCTAACCTGGCCGCTGCACGAGGCTCGATGCCCCAGTGCAATGAGGAGGAGGACACCGCCCCATGCCGCTCGACCCGAACACCTGGACGCTCAAGACCACCGAGGCGGTGAACCTCGCGCTCGCCGCCGCGAAGGAACGCAGCAACCCCGAGGCCACCCCGGCCCACCTGTTGTCCGTGCTCCTGCGCCAGGAGGACGGCGTGGTGCTCCCGGTCGTGCGCAAGCTCGGGCTCAACCCGGTGTCGATCCGTGACGCGGCCGATGCCGCAGTCGCAGAACTGCCCACCGCCTACGGCACCGAGACGCGAGCGGGCAAGGACCTGGTCGGGCTGATCGAGGCGGCCGACGCGGAGCGCGCCGAGCTGACCGATGACTACCTCTCGACCGAGCACCTGCTGCTGGCGGTCGCGGCGCTCGACCAGTCCAGGCCACTCGGCGAGCGCCGCTTGGGCGAGGTCACCCGCGAGCAGGTCCTGGCAGCCCTGGCCGAGGTGCGCGGCTCGCGGCGGGTGACCAGCCAGAACCCCGAGGAGACCTTCGAAGCGCTCGAGAAGTACGGCCGTGACCTGACCGACGCCGCACGCGCCGGCAAGCTCGACCCGGTCATCGGCCGTGACGACGAGATCCGCCGGGTGGTGCAGGTGCTCAGCCGCCGCACCAAGAACAACCCAGTGCTGATCGGCGAGCCGGGCGTCGGCAAGACCGCTGTGGTCGAGGGCCTCGCCCAGCGAATCATCGCCGGCGACGTGCCCGACTCGCTGCGCGACAAGCGCGTCATCTCACTCGACATGTCCTCGATGGTCGCTGGCGCCAAGTACCGCGGCGACTTCGAGGAGCGGCTCCAGGCCGTGCTCAACGAGATCAAGGACTCGAACGGCGAGGTCATCACCTTCATCGACGAGATGCACACCGTCGTCGGCGCCGGTGCCACCGGCGAGGGTGCGATGGACGCCGGCAACATGTTGAAGCCGATGCTCGCCCGGGGCGAGCTCCGCATGGTCGGCGCGACCACGCTGGACGAGTTCCGCAAGTACATCGAAAAGGACCCGGCACTGGAGCGGCGCTTCCAGCAGGTGCTGGTGGCCGAGCCGTCGGTCGAGTCGTCGATCGCGATCCTGCGCGGGCTGAAGGAGCGCTACGAGGTGCACCACGGCGTGCACATCCAGGACCCGGCCCTGGTCGCCGCTGCGGTGTTGTCCGACCGTTACCTGACCGGTCGGTTCCTGCCCGACAAGGCCATCGACCTGGTCGACGAGGCAGCGTCCAGCCTGCGCATCGAGATCGACTCGGTTCCCACCGAGATCGACGTGGTGAAACGTCGGATGGACGGCCTCGAGATCGAGCGGGTCGCGCTGGCGAAGGAGAAGGACGAGGCCTCGATCGAGCGTCTCGCGGCGCTCGACGAGGACCTCGCCAACCTGCGTGAGCAGCACGACGGGATGAACGCCCACTGGCAGGCGGAGAAGGACCAGATCCTCGCCATCCAGGAGATCGAGGAGCACCTCGAGCTGCTGAGGGCCGAAGCGGACCGCGCTGAGCGTGACGGCGACTTCACCCGGGCCTCCGAGGTCACCTACGGCCACGTGCCGGTGCTCGAGCGTGAGCTCAAAGCGGCCAACAACCAGCTCGCCGAGCTGCAGTCCGAGAAGACCATGCTCAAGCGTGAGGTCGACGCGGAGGACATCGCCGAGGTGGTCTCACGCTGGACGGGCGTGCCGGTCTCCCGTCTGATGGAGGGCGAGATGAGCAAGCTCGTCCGACTGGAGGACGTGCTGCACGAGCGGGTCGTCGGTCAGGACGAGGCGGTCTCGGCGGTCGCCAACGCCATCCGGCGCAGCCGCGCCGGTCTGTCGGACCCGCACCGTCCCATCGGCAGCTTCCTGTTCCTGGGCCCGACCGGTGTGGGCAAGACCGAGCTGGCCCGGTCGCTCGCGAATTTCCTGTTCGACGACGAACGCTCGATGGTCCGCATCGACATGAGCGAGTACATGGAGAAGCACTCCGTGAGCCGCCTCATCGGCGCACCCCCCGGTTACGTCGGCTACGACGAGGGCGGTCAGCTCACCGAAGCAGTGCGTCGCCGCCCGTACGCCGTCATTCTGTTGGACGAGGTCGAGAAGGCCCACCCCGACGTGTTCAACGTCTTGTTGCAGCTCCTCGACGACGGCCGTCTCACCGACGGACAGGGGCGCACGGTCAGCTTCGCCAACACCGTGTTGATCATGACGTCCAACCTGCCCGGCGACCCCGCGGACTTCTTCCGGCCCGAGTTCATCAACCGGGTGGACGAGATCGTGCACTTCCGGGCGCTCGAGCCGGGCGACCTGGGACGCATCGTGGAGATCCAGCTGGAACTGTTGCGCCAGCGCCTGGCGGACCGTCGCATGGACCTGGTCGTCACCGACGCCGCCCGTGACAAGCTGGCCCACGATGGCTACGACGCCGCGTTCGGCGCTCGTCCTCTCAAGCGGCTGATCCAGAAGCAGGTCGGCGACCGCCTTGCCATGTCGATCCTGGAGGGCGAGGTCGCCGATGGCGACACCATCACCCTGGACGTCGCGGACGGCTCGTTCCAGCTGAGCTGACGGACTGTCCGCTCCGGCCCACCCTTCTCAAGGGCGGCGACCGTGACGCCGGTAGAGCTCGGCGATGTGCTCGCGGAACACCGGCCGATCGAACTGCCCGCGCGCCCGCGCGCGATTCGCGGTGGAGATGCGTCGGCGCTCCTCTGGGTCCGCGAGCAGTTCCTCGATCGCGTCGGCGAAGCCCGGAGCGTCATGCATCGCCACCAGCCTCCCGTGGGTCGGGTCCTCCATCATCGCCGAGATGGCCTGGATGTTGCTGGCCACGATCGGCACCCCGGATGACAGCGCCTCGATGACGGTGAAGGGCTGACCTTCGGTCCAGGTCGGGAACACGTACAGATCCGCACCCGCGAGATGGCGGTAGACCTCTGCCCGGCTCAGTGGCCCGGTCATGGTGCCGGCCCGGCCACGGCGGGTGATCTCGGCGACCATGGCGTCCTTGTCTGGATCCAGACCGGGACGGTTGTCGCCGATGATGCGCAGCTCGTACGAGATCGACTCGCGGGCGTCCACTGCGTCGAGCGCGTCCAGCAGCGTCACGACGCCCTTGCGTTCGAGTAGTTCGCCGATGAACAGCACCCTCGGCGGATCGTGCACCGCGGTTGACGCGACCATGTCGTCCACCACCGCCGAGTTGTGCACCACCGGCAGGTCGGCGGTCCGCAGGTAGGGTCTCAGGTTCGGTTCACCGGCCGCAGCGATGAGGATGTCGGCTTCGACGAGACGGTCGAGCACGGCGAAGGCCCAGCGATTGGCGCGGCCCACGCGGTACTCGCCAGGCGGTTCCATGTAGGGCGGCTGCGCGTGGTTGTGCAGCAGCACGCGTGCGCCGCGCAGTCGTGCGGCGGCGGCGATCGCGACCTGGCGCCACCCCGTGAGCCACGGTTCCTGCACGGAGTGCGAATGCACCACCGCCCCCCGCCGTGCCAACCGGAACGTCGACCAGGCATCCACGAACGCTCGATGAATGTTCTCCACAGCGAACTTGCCGCGGGCATCGTCGTTCTGGGCGGTGTTGAGGAACACCATCTCGAACTCGGCATTGAGCACCGGGTCCTCGATCAGGTCGAGGGCGACGGTAGCGATGCCGCCCTTGAGCGGTGGCCCGTGAGCGACGACGACGACCCGGATCCCGCTGTACTCGATGCTCACCCCAGGATCCGCGCCGGGTTGCCGACCACCGTGACGCCTGCAGGGACGTCGCGCACCACCACCGAGCCGGCGCCGATGCGTGCATCGTCACCGACCGTGACCGGGCCGAGGACGAGCGCGCCCGCCCCGACGTCGACCCGATCACCCAGGGTCGGTGCGGGTGCCCCGACGTGGTTCTCCCTCGCCCCGATCGTCGTGCCGTGACGAAGGATCACATCGCTACCGATCGTCGTATTCGCGTGCACGACCAGACCGGTTCCGTGCCAGATCTGCAGGCCGGGACCGGCGACCACCGTCGGGGGGAGATCCACACCCATGAGCCAGTCGATCAGCACCCGGTAGACGACCAGCAGAGGGGCGGCCCACAAGGGCGGTCGACCCCGGCCCCGCACGCGCTGTGCGACGCGGAACGACACGACCAGGAACCGACCCTTCGTGTTGCCGGCATTGGCAGCGAGGTCGGCGCGTAGTGTGGCGCTCCACGACGGCGATTCTCCGGCTGCGTCGAAGGCGTCCATGAAGCCTGACGGTAGCGCCGCTGGCCCTGGTCGGGCCCTACACGGTGTTCGCCGCCGCTGACGTCCGGGTGCGCCCGCTCCGAATCGTCCGCCTCGCCGGAGGCGACCGTGACGTCGGTAGAGCCTGGCGACGTGGTCGCGGAACACGTGCCGGTCGAAGCGATCCTCGGCGCGTCGCCGGTTTGCGGCGCTGACCTGTCGGCGCTGTTCGGGGTCCTCGAGCAGCTCCCTGATGGCGGTGGCGAACCCCTCGGTGTCGTTGCGCTGCACCAACCGACCGTGGATGCCATCGTCGATCATCCCTTCGATCGAGGGAATCGCGGTCGCCACGATCGGCACACCGGCGGCCAGGGCCTCGATCAGGGCGAAGGGCTGACCTTCGTAATCGGTGGGCAGCACGTACAGGTCGGCCTCGGAGAAGTGCCGGTACACCTCGGAGCGCGGCACCACACCGGTCATCGACGCACTGCGACCACGAGCCGCGACCTCACGGACCATCTCGTCCTTGGCGGGATCCAGGCCCAGTTGGTCGTTGCCGACGATGCGCAGCTCGTAGTCGGGGGGATCGACACCGGCATCGATCAGGTCGAGCGCGTCGAGCAGGGTGCGTAGGCCCTTCCGTTCCAGTAGCTCGCCGATGAACAACACCACCGGTGGGTCGTGCACCGCCGAGGAGGGCACCACGTCGGAAACGACCACCGAGTTGCCGACGACGGGCAGCTCGGCGCGGACGAACCAACGGCCCATGTTCGGCACCCCGTTGGACGAGAGCACGATGTTGGCCGCCACCAGACGGTCGAGCACCCGGAAAGCCCAGCGGTTGGGGCGCCCGGGGTCGTAGGCGCCGGGGGGCTGCATGTAGGGCGCCGCAGCGTGGTTGTGCAGCACCACACTCGCTCCCCGCGCTCGAGCCGCGAGGGCGATGCCGACCTGGCGCCACGCGACGGGCCATGGCTCCTGCACCGAGTGGGTGTGCACGACCGCTCCGCGCCGGGCCAGACGGAACGTGGCCCAAGAATCGCTGAGCAGGCGGCGGATGTTGGCGAGCGAGAACTTGCCGCGCTGGTCCTCGTTCTGGGAGGTGTTGAGGAACACCATCTCGAAACATGCGTTGAGCTCGGGGTCCTCGACCAGATCCATTGCCACGGTGGCGATTCCGCCCCTGAGCGGTGGGCCGTGCGCTACGACGACCACCCGAATTCCGCTGAAGCCGTCAGTCACCGCGGTTCACTCTCGCCATGGGGCGCAGCGGATGCATCGCTGCCCCGGTAGTGGTCCTCCAGGTCCATCGCACCGAAGGTAGCGCCGCTGGCCCGGCCAGCACTCCACCGGATCCGCCGCTGCGGATGCCTCGGGTACGCTGACTCGTCCCCCGGACCGGGAGGACGGACCGAGGAGACGCAGTGCCAGCGACCGTCGTGGTGGGCACCCAGTGGGGCGATGAGGGCAAGGGCAAGCTCACCGACCTCATCGCGAAGGAGATGCAGTTGGTCGTTCGCTACCAGGGCGGCCACAACGCAGGCCATACCCTGGTCGTCGACGGCGAGTCCTTCGCCCTGCAACTCGTGCCCTCCGGTGTGCTCTACGACCACATCGTGCCGGTCATCGGCAACGGTGTCGTGGTCGACCCGGTGGTGCTCCTGAGCGAGATCGACATGCTCGAGCGCCGCGGCGTCGACTGCTCGCGTATGCGCGTCTCGGGCAATGCCCACCTGATCCTGCCCTACCACCAGGAGCTGGACCGCCTGATCGAACGGCATCTGGGCAAGAACAAGCTGGGCACCACCAAGCGCGGCATCGGCCCGGCATACGCGGACAAGGCGAGTCGGGTCGGGCTGCGCGTGCAGGATCTGCTGGATCCCGAGATCTTCCGCGAGAAGTTGACCGCGGTGCTGGCCGAGAAGAACCTGGTGCTGGCCAAGGTCTACAACCGTCTCGGGTTCGACGCGGATGAGATGGCTGATCGGTACCTGAGCGAGGTCGCACCCCGCATAGCTCCGTATGTGGCGGACACGGTCTCGTTGGTGCACGAGTCGCTCGAGCGGGGCGAGAACGTGTTGTTCGAGGGGGCCCAGGCCACCTTCTTGGACCTCGACCACGGCACGTATCCGTTCGTCACCTCGTCCAACCCCATTTCGGGTGGGGCCTGCGTCGGCGCCGGGGTCGGTCCCCGCCACATCGACCGCGTCATCGGTATCGCCAAGGCCTATGTGACCCGTGTGGGCTCCGGGCCGATGCCGACCGAGCTGTTCGACGACACAGGTGACCGCATCGTCGACCTGGGCCAGGAGTACGGCGTGAACACCAAGCGCCGCCGTCGGCCGGGATGGTTCGACGCGGTCATGCTGCGCCAGGCGGTGCGGCTCAACTCGCTCAGCGAGATCGCCATCACCAAGCTCGACATCCTCGACACCTTCGAGACGCTGAAGGTCTGCGTCGCCTATGACGTCGACGGTGTCCGCCACGAGCACCTGCCCTACCACCAGTCGGACCTGCACCGAGCGGTTCCCATCTACGAAGAGCTGCCCGGCTGGAGCACCGACCTGACACGGGTCACCGAACGCCACCAGTTGCCAGCCAACGCAGTCGCGTACCTCGAGTTCCTCCAGGCCCAGGTCGGCGTGCCGATCGGCGTGGTCGGCACCGGCCCCGGACGCGACCAGTTCGTCAACTTCTCCGCCGCCTGACACGTTGCATCCGGCCGACCCCAGTGTCGCCCGACAGCCATCAGCCACCCGACAGCCCCATCGATCCGACAGCCATCCGACACCGAACACCAGCCCACCAGGAGCACCCACATGTCCGTCGTCAAGATCAACGCCATCGAGGTGCCCGAGGGCGCCGGCCCCGAGCTCGAGCAGCGCTTCGCCGCAAGGGCGGGTGCGGTCGAGAACTCTCCGGGTTTCGAGGGCTTCCAGTTGCTGCGTCCCGTCGAGGGCGAGCAGCGCTACTTCGTCATGACCTGGTGGGAATCCGAGGACGCCTTCCAGGGGTGGATGAGCAGCCAGGACTTCTCCAAGGGCCATGCCCACGGCGGTGGCGGTGACCCGGCGAAGAAGCCGGTGGCGACCGGGTCGTCGATGATGGCCTTCGAGGTCGTCGAGCGCGTCGCCCCACCCTCGGCCTGATCGTGCAGGTCTGCGTCGTCGGCAGCGGCGGGCGTGAGCACGCGCTGGCGGACGTGCTGTCGCGCACCAGCGACGTCGTCGTCACCCCGGGCAACGCCGGGATCCCTGGGTCGGTCGCGACTCCGCCCGAACAGATCGACGCCGACCTGTTCGTCATCGGTCCGGAGGTCCCTCTCGTCGACGGTCTCGCCGACCGACTGCGCGAACACGGCCGGGCCGTGTTCGGCCCCGGCGCCGACGGCGCCCGGCTCGAGGGCTCCAAGGCATGGATGAAGCGGGTGCTCGACGACTCGGGTGTGCCCACCGCCCGTCACGGCAGCTTCACCGATGTCGATCCGGCGCTGGCCTACCTGGACACCATGGCGCCGCCGTTCGTGGTCAAGACCGACGGGCTGGCCGCCGGGAAGGGCGTGGTCGTCACCGAGTCGCTCACCGAGGCGCGCAATGCGGTGGGTGACTATCTCTCGGGCCAGGCGTTCGGCGACGCCGGGCGCACCGTGGTGATCGAGGAGGGCATGGTCGGTCCGGAGCTGTCGGTGTTGGCGGTCAGCGACGGCCGTCGCGCCGTGCTCCTGCCGCCGGCGCAGGACTTCAAGCGCATCGGCGACCACGACGAGGGTCCGAACACCGGGGGGATGGGCGCGTACTCGCCGGTGGCGATGGTGGACGACGCCGTGCTGGGTGACGTGATGGACCGGTTCATCGAGCCCACCCTCGCCCGCCTCCAGGCGCTCGACATCGACTACCGCGGCGTGCTCTACGCAGGACTGATGATGACCACCGAGGGGCCTCGCATGCTCGAGTACAACGTTCGCTTCGGTGATCCCGAGACCCAGGTGGTGCTCCCGCGTCTCACCTCGGACCTCGCCGAACTGCTGGCCCAGGCCGCGGCCGGGCGTATCGTCGACGAGCCCACCTTCAGCTCCGACCACACCGTCACCGTGGTGTGTGCATCCGAGGGCTATCCGGGGTCGCCGCGTACCGGCGATCCGATCTCGGGCATCGACGCGGCGCGCTCCATCGATGGCGTGTCGGTGTACTGCGCAGGTGTCGCCACAGGAGCCGACGGCGCCCTGGTGACCGCGAGCGCCGACGGCGCCCTGGTCACCGCTGGTGGCCGGGTGCTCAACGTCTGCGGGCGTGGCCCCACCCTGGCCGAGGCACGCCGTCGTGCCTACGAGGGCGTGGCCCACATCGAATGGTCGGGCATGTACCACCGCACCGACATCGCACGGGCCGCCCAGGCCGCCGGCTCGTGAACGCGGCCGCTGGGTCGTCCGGTCCCGTGGTCGGGATCGTCGGCGGCGGGCAGCTGGCGCGCATGCTTGCCGAGGCCGCCACGCCGATGGGCATCCATGTGCGGGTGCTGGCCGCGCCCGGTGACGAGGGAGCGGCCGAGGTCGTCCCCGACATCCAGATCGGTGACCCGCACGACCCCGAGGCCCTCAGGTCGTTCGCCGCCACGGTCGACGTGGTCACGTTCGACCACGAGAACGTCGACCACGACACCTTGGCGCAGCTCGAGGCCGAGGGCGTGGCGATCCACCCGGGGGTGGGGACCCTCCGCTTCTCCGACAAGGCGCACCAGCGCGTGACGTTCGCAGCAGCGGGGTTGCCGGTGCCGCCATTCGCCGTGATCGACCCGGTGGCGGACGTCGAGGGCGCGGTCGCCATGGCCGGGGCGTTCTCCGCACGGCACGGCGATGCCACCGGCCGCATCGTCGCCAAGGCGAGCCGGGGTGGGTACGACGGTCGTGGCGTGTGGATGCTGCAGCGCGACGAGGTGCCGGCGTTCGTGCGCAACTACGGCGGCGCACCGTTGGTGTTGGAGCCGCTGCTGCCGCTCGACCGCGAGGTCGCGGTGCTCGTCGCCCGCCGGCGTTCGGGAGCCACCGCCACCTGGCCGGTGGTCGAGACGGTCCAGGTCGGGGGCATGTGCGACGAGGTGTTGCTGCCGGCGCAGATCGGACCCGACGTCGCGCTCCGGGCGCTCGAGATCGCCGAGCGGGTGGCCGAGGTGACCGGTGCGGTCGGGGTGCTCGCCATCGAGTTGTTCGTGAGTGACGGCGAGGTGCTGGTCAACGAGATCGCCCCCCGTGTGCACAACTCGGGACACCTCACCATCGAGGGGACCCGCACCTCGCAGTTCACCCAGCACCTGCGGGCGGTGCTCGACTGGCCGCTCGGTCCGACCGACCCCACTGCGGCGGTCGCGGTGATGGCCAACGTCGTCGGTGGTCCGAGCGGCGACCCCCGTGACCGTCAACCGGCCGCGCTCGACGCCGTTCCTGGCGCCTATCTGCACCTCTACGGCAAGACCGCCCGCCCGGCGCGCAAGATCGGGCACGTCACCGTGCTGGGTGACGACCTGGCGGTCGCTCGCAGCGCAGCGAACCTGGCTGCCGACGTGTTGGCCGGCACCGTCGGGTCGCCCGGCCCTGGTGATGCCGTGGCAGGATCACACGATGCGTGACATCGCGGTCGGGATCATCATGGGCAGCTCGTCGGACCTGCCGGTCATGGACGCAGCGGCGGGGGTGCTGACCGAGTTCGGTATCGACCACGAGGTCCGTGTCGTGTCAGCACACCGGAGTCCCAAGGTGATGGTCGCCTATGCATCGTCGGCTCGGGAGCGCGGGCTGAAGGTCGTCATCGCCGGAGCGGGCGGCGCGGCGCACCTACCCGGCATGGTCGCGTCGCTCACGACACTGCCCGTCATCGGAGTCCCCATCCCGACCGAACACCTGCGGGGTGTCGACTCGCTGCACTCCATCGTGCAGATGCCCGGCGGGGTCCCGGTGGCCACCATGGCGATCGGCGGTGCACGCAACGCGGGGCTGATGGCGGTGCGGATCCTCGCGGTCGCCGACGAGTCGCTCGCCGCCCGACTCGCCGAGGACCAGCTCGCGCTCGAGCAGTACGCGATCGCCCAGGACGAGGGCCTCCCGGGCAGGTGACCGCCTCGTCGAACGCGTCGCCGCGATCGCAGGTGCGCACCGCGCTGCTGCTCGGGGGGACCAGCGACATCGGCCGGGCGATCCTGGAACGCCTCGCCGCATCGGGGCTGGAACGCGCCGTGCTGGCGTCGCGGGAGGTGCCCGAGCGCGGGCCGGTGCTGGGCGGTGGGCGGATCGAGTGCACGACGCTGCACTGGGATGCGCTCGGCGCGGGCGACCACACAGCGCTGTTCGACCGTGCCGCTACTGAGCTGGGCGGCATCGACGTGGTGATCTGCGCGGTGGGCCTGCTCGGCCACCATGCGGGCATCTCGATGGGCCCCGAGCAGGTCGACGAGATGGTGCGCACCAACTTCGCCGGCCCCGCGGCGGCTCTGGCCGTGGCGGCGGATCGTCTGGTGGCCCAGGGTTCGGGAACGATCGTGGTGCTGTCCTCGGTGGCAGGTGTGCGCCCCCGTCGTTCGAACTACGTCTACGGCTCCACCAAGGCGGGCCTGGACGCCTTCGCCCGGGGCATCGCGGATGCCGTGCACGGCACCGGGGTGAAGGTGCTGGTGGTGCGGCCGGGGTTCGTCAGGTCCTCGATGACCGCAGGGCTCGACCCTGCGCCGTTCGCGACCGACCCGGCGACGGTTGCCGACGTGGTGGCGTCATCGTTGGCGCGTGGCCGGAGCGGAGTTGTCTGGGTGCCGCCGCTGCTGGGCCCACTGCTGGGCGTGCTGTCCAACGTGCCAGCGTGGCTGTGGCGACGCATCGCCGGTAGCCGCTGAGCCCCGATCCGACAGGACCGACCGGGTCGGTCAGTACTCCTTGCGCCACGCGCCCGGAGCCCCGATCGGGTCGGCCTGACCCGAGAGCCAGTCGTCCTCGTCCGATGGCGTCGGTGACGCAGCGGCGGCTGCCTCCGCAGCGGCGAGCTCCGCTTCAGCGACTTCCGCAACGGCGCGGCGCTGCAGTGCGAGTCGTTCCTTGATCGATCGGCGTGTCAGCTTCGGCGGACCGGACCCCTGCCGACGGACCCCGCCTCGCTCGAGCGCGCACGCGATGCACAGCGGCGGCTTCGCCGAACCGAAGGGGTAGACGACGCATTCGGTGCAGAACTGGTGCCCGCAGCCGCCGCAGATGTGTTCGCCCATGGTCATCGGGTGCTTCACGCACGAACACGACACGGTGGTGGACGGTTCCTCCATACCTGAGGGGTGTCGACACGCGCGTGCTCCGCCTTGAGCTTCGGTCCGACGCGGATGAGCGGAGCACACCGCAGCTGGTGGAGAATGCAGCGGTGAACGCTGTGCCCAACGTCCTCGCCGCTCGCTACGCCAGCCCGGAGATGGTCGAGGTCTGGTCGGCCGAGCACAAGGTGGTGCTGGAACGGCGGTTCTGGATCGCGGTGATGCGAGCGCAACAGGACTTGGGCATCGACGTGCCCTCCAGCGCCATCGAGGCCTACGAAGCCGTCGTGTCCGAGGTGGATCTGGAGTCGATCGACGAGCGTGAACGCATCACCCGCCACGACGTGAAGGCACGGCTGGAGGAGTTCTCCGATCTTGCCGGCCACGAACATGCACACAAGGGCATGACGTCACGCGACCTGACCGAGAACGTCGAGCAGCTCCAGACCCGCAGCGCCCTCGTGCTGCTGCGCACCCGAGCGGTGGCGGCGCTGGTGCGGCTGGCCGAGCTGGCGGCGGAGCACTCCGAGGCGGTGATGGTCGGCCGCAGCCACAACGTCGCCGCGCAGGCGACCACGCTGGGCAAGCGCTTCGCCAACTCCGGTGAGGAGTTGTTGGTGGCGGTCGAACGCCTCGAGCAGTTGATCGACTCGTACCCGCTGCGCGGTCTCAAGGGGCCCGTCGGCACCCAGCAGGACCAGCTGGACCTGCTCGGCGGCGATGCCGCGAAGATGGACGATCTCGAGCTTCGGGTCGCTGCGTACCTGGGGTTCGAGCGGGTGATGACCAATGTGGGCCAGATCTACCCCAGGTCACTGGATCTCGAGGTGGTCGCCACGCTGGTGCAACTGAGCTCCGGTCCGTCGTCACTCGCGACCACGCTGCGCCTGATGGCCGGCAACGAACTGGTCACCGAGGGCTTCCGCGCCGGGCAGGTCGGTTCGTCGGCCATGCCGCACAAGATGAACGCGCGCAGCTGTGAGCGGATCAACGGCTTCCGGGTGATCCTGAACGGGCACCTGACGATGGCGTCGGGGCTCGCCGGGGAGCAGTGGAACGAGGGCGACGTGTCGTGCTCTGTGGTGCGTCGGGTGCTGCTGCCCGACGCCCATTTCGCAACCGACGGGGTGTTCCAGACCCTGCTGGACGTGCTCGGGGGCTTCGGTGCGTATCCGGCGGTGATCGAACGGGAGCTGCGCCGGTACCTGCCCTTCCTGGCCACGACCAAGGTGCTGATGGCCTCGGTGCGCGCCGGGGTCGGTCGCGAGGTCGCCCACGAGGTGATCAAGGAACATGCCGTCGCGGTCGCGCTCGAGATGCGCGAGCGCGGCAGCGAGGGCAACGACCTGATCGACCGGCTCGCAGGGGACCACCGCCTGGGACTGGCACCCGGGACCCTGGCCGCAGCGATGGACGAACCGCTGGGCTTCGTCGGCAATGCCGTCAACCAGGTCGCCGCGTTCGTCGACCGTGTCGGGGAACTCGCGACCCGTTACCCGGACGCGACGGACTACCGCGGAGAGGCGATCCTGTGAGCACCCTGGCCACCGTTCCTGATCTCGGGCTTCCCCACGTGCACCGTGGCAAGGTCCGCGACCTCTTCGACGCCGGCGACGGGCGTCTGGTGATGGTCGCCTCCGACCGGCTGTCTGCGTTCGACGTCGTCATGGCCGAGGCGGTGCCCGACAAGGGGCGGGTGTTGACCGCTATGTCGGTCGCGTGGTTCTCGGAGTTGGCCGACATCATCGGCAACCACCTGATCTCCGCCGACGTCGCCGACCTGCCTCCGACCGCCCAGCTCCCCGAGCTGGCCGGCAGGGTCATGTTGTGTCGTCGTGCGCGCATGCTGCCCATCGAGTGCATCGTCCGGGGATTCGTCACCGGCTCGGCGTGGAAGGAGTACCGGCGCTCGGGCACCATCCACCACATGCCGGTACCCGCCGGACTGGTCGAGGCCGACCGACTGCCCGAGCCGATGTTCACCCCCTCGACCAAAGCAGCGGTCGGCGACCACGACGAGAACATCGACTTCGACGGGGCGGTCGAACTGGTCGGCTCAGACCTGGCCGAGCAGGCGCGCGAGGCGAGTCTGGCCATGTACCGGCGTGCTGCGCAGCGCGCCGAGGCGGCGGGGTTCCTGCTGGCGGACACGAAGTTCGAGCTGGGGCTGCTGGACGACGGCGACGGCGGCGAACGCCTGGTCGTCGCGGACGAGGTGCTGACACCGGACTCGTCGCGCTTCTGGGCACAGGAGGACTGGCACCCGGGAACGACCCCTCAGGGGTTCGACAAACAGCCGGTCCGGGACTTCCTGGAGTCACTCGGGTGGGACAAACGTCCGCCGGCGCCGCCGTTGCCGGTCGATGTCGTGGCGGCGACCGCGGGCCGCTACCGCGAAGCCTATGAGCGCATCTGTGACCGTCAGCTCGACGCGTGGCCCGGCGCATGACCCCGGGATCGGCCCCGTGCTCGACCGTTCCGGGGCGTCGACACGGTGTGACAGACTCGGGACATGACCTTCGACGTCGTGGTGGAAGTCCGACTGCGTCCGGGGATCGCTGATCCACAGGGCGCCACGATCGAGCGGGCGCTGCCGGCGCTGGGCTTCGAAGGCGTCACCGGTGTCGGTGTCGGCAAGAGCATCCGCTTCACCGTCAGCGCCGCCGACGACGCCGCGGCCACTGCGCTGGTCGAGGATCTCTGCCACCGCTTCCTGACCAACCCGGTGATCGAGGACTCCGAGATCACGCTGCGACCCGTCGCGGCGGTCTGAGGTGGCCGTCGACGTCGCGGTCATCCGGTTTCCCGGCACCAACTGCGAGTTCGACGTGGTCGAGGCGGTCGAGTCGCTCGGTGCCCGAGGACGCGTCGTGTTCCACGACGGGTCCTCGCTCGGCGCTGCCGATGCCGTGGTGGTGGCCGGCGGCTTCGCACACGGCGACTATCTGCGCCCCGGCGCCATCGCCAGGTTCTCCCCGATCATGGCCGCAGTGTCCGACTTCGCCGCCGCCGGCGGCCCTGTCGTGGGCATCTGCAACGGCTTCCAGGTCCTGACCGAGGCCCACCTGCTGCCGGGCGCGCTCCAGAAGAATGCAGGGCTGAAGTTCCGGTGTGGCACGGCTCGCCTACGGGTCGAGACGACCGACTCGGTGCTCACTTCAGCAGCGAGGGTCGGCGATGTCCTCGACATCCCGATCAACCACTTCGAGGGCAATTACACCTGTTCTCCCGAGACGCTCGCAGAGCTCCGGTCCGAGGACCGGATCGTGGTCCGCTACGTCGACAATCCGAACGGTTCGGTCGACGACATCGCCGGAATCTGCAACGCAGGTCGCAACGTGGTGGGCCTCATGCCGCACCCCGAACGTGCCTGTCACGACCTGCTCGGATCGTCCGACGGCGTGGTGATGATCTCGTCGATGCTGACAGCGGCCGGAGCGGTCACCGCCTGAACTGCGGCGGGTCACGAACTGCGGCGGGTCACGAACTCCGGCTGACTCCCGCACGCTCGAGCACCGAGCCCGGCACGCCGACCTCTCGCCAGGCGGTCCATGAGATGCCCTTGCGGTCGCTGTAACCCTTCGCTGCGATGACGAACTGCTCCTCGAGTGCCGCCATGTCGACCTTCGGCGCTTGGAGGTGTTCGAGTTCCGCCAACAGATCCAGGCGCTCCTGGATCAGGTTCAGCCGCTTCATCGCATCGGCGGAGGACATCTCCTGATCGATCTTCTCCAGACGGGTCGCGATCGACTCCGGTGTCCGACGCCGTCCGCGGCGAGGTTTGTTCGACTCGAGGGCCTCGAGATAGTTCTTGATCGCCCGTCCCTCGGAGCGGCCGGCAGCCATCGCTGCTTTGTGCTGGGGAGTGATGTTCTTGGGTCCACGTTGCGCCATGCGAACAGTCCACACCCTGATCATTCCATTGGCAAACATGGTCGAGTAGATAGTTCTTTGAACGGCGCTCGGTTCGTCCCCCCTGTGCCCGTCGAGGCGAGAGATCGCGAGCCGCCGACCGTGCGTCACCGCCGTCGGGTCGAAGGGTGGGGCTGCGGTAGCTTTCGGGCATGGCCGACGCAGCGACCGACGAGCCCACGCACCGCGCGCTCGGGCTGACCGACGACGAGTTCGACCAGATCCGGGCTCGGCTCGACCGGGAGCCCAACCATCTGGAACTGGCGATGTACTCGGTCATGTGGTCCGAGCACTGCTCCTACAAGAGCTCCCGAATCCACCTGCGTCGCTTCCCCACCGAGGCGCCGTGGGTGTTGGTCGGTCCGGGCGAGGGAGCTGGCGTGATCGACGTCGGCGACGGCATCGCTGCGGCGATCCGTATCGAGAGCCACAACCATCCGTCCGCGATCGAGCCGTACCAAGGTGCTGCGACCGGCGTCGGCGGCATCCTGCGGGACATTTTCTCGATGGGCGCACGCCCGATCGCGATCATGGACCCGCTGCGTCTGGGCCCCCTCGACGATGCGCGATCGCGCTGGATCGCCGAGGGGGTCGTGTCGGGCATCTCGGGCTACGGCAACTCGGTGGGCGTGCCGAACGTCGGCGGCGAGACCGTCTTCGACGAGTGCTTCGCCGACAATCCACTGGTCAACGTGTTGTGTCTGGGACTCATGCCGACCGAGCGCCTGGTGCTGGGCCGAGCCGAAGGGGTCGGCAACCTGGCGGTGCTGCTCGGATCCACGACCGGCCGCGACGGCATCGGCGGAGTCTCGGTGCTGGCCTCGGCCGGCTTCTCCGACGACGAGGCCGACGCGCGGAAGCGCCCGAGCGTGCAGGTGGGCGACCCGTTCGAGGAGAAGCGCCTGATCGAGGCGTGCCTCGAACTGTTGGGCAAGAACCTGGCCGTGGGCGTGCAGGACCTGGGTGGCGCAGGCATCACGTGTGCCACAGCTGAGACCGCTGCCAAGGGCGGCTCCGGGATGGACGTCTTCGTCGACGTGATCCCCCAGCGCGAACCGGGCATGGAGCCCTTCGAGGTGATGACCTCGGAGTCACAGGAGCGCATGCTCGCCATCGTCGAGCCCGAGCGCCTCGAGGAGGTCCTCGAGATCGCCCGGCGTTGGGAGATCCGGGCGACCGTCATCGGCCACGTCACCGACACCGGCCTGCTGAGGGTCTTCGACCGCGAGGGCGGCGAGATGATCGCGGATGTGCCGGCGAAGTCGCTCGAGGATGAAGCCCCGCTGTACGACCGTCCCCGTGCCGAACCCGCCGACCTCGCCGAACGCCGGGCCGACGACGCCGCTGGGCTCCCGGCCCCCGAGGACGCCGGCGCCGATCTGCTCGCCATGCTCGCCGACACGTCATGGGTCTGGTCGCAGTACGACCACATGTTGTTCCTCAACACCGTCGAGGGCCCCGGTGGTGACGCCGCGGTACTGCGGCTGAAGCATCCCGACACCGGGGTCGACACCGGTCGCGGCCTGGCGCTGACCACCGACGGCAACCACCTGTGGGGTGCGGTCGATCCACGGGTCGGCGCCGCGATGACGGTGGCCGAGTCGGTCATGAACCTGGCCGTCGTCGGCGCCCGACCACTGGCACTGGTCAACTGTCTGAACTTCGGCAACCCGGAGCACCCAGAGGTCATGTGGCAGCTCTCCGAGGCGGTCGACGGCATCAGCGAGGCGCTCGACGCCGTCGGCGTGCCGTGCGTCGGCGGCAACGTCAGCCTCTACAACGAGAGTCGCGGCCGCGACATCGATCCGTCGCCGGTGATCGGACTGCTCGGCATGGTCGACAACCTCGAGCGGCGGCCCCCCGGGGTGCGTCTGGTCGACGGTGGCCGACTGGTGCTGGTCGGTGAGACGGTGCCCGAGCTCGGCGGGTCGCAGTGGGCTGCCGACCGGGGACACCGGGGGCGCGGCACGCTGCCGGCGCTCGACCTGGCCGCGGTGGACGCAGCGGCCGGGGCGGTCCGGGTGCTGGTGGCAGCGGGACTGCTGCAGGGCGCACACGACGTGTCACGCGGCGGCGTGGCAGTGGCGCTCGCCGAGATGGCGGTCCGCTCGGGTGTCGGGTTCACCGCCGCACGGTTGTCCGATCACGCGGCGTTGTTCTCGGAGTCGTCGGGTCGGGCGGTGCTGTGTGTCGAACCGGACCAGCTGCGCGCGGTGCTCGACGTGCTCGAGGCCCACGGGGTCGCCCACAGCCGGATCGGCGTCGCCGCCGGCGACCGGCTGACGGTCAAGGGCCAGTTCGATCTAGCGCTCGACGACGTCG
>Ga0105045_10001735_pt1 | contig 17971 bp, 14 predicted proteins | sample MAT02_FD_78089 | JGI IMG/M metagenome (GOLD analysis project Ga0105045, IMG submission 78089) | Freshwater microbial communities from Lake Fryxell liftoff mats and glacier meltwater in Antarctica - MAT-02 (megahit assembly) | ecosystem: Environmental > Aquatic > Freshwater > Ice > Liftoff... | reverse complement strand
GAACTTCACGGAATCCCGGTATCGCCGGGGGTGGCTATTGGTCCTGCCTTAGTGCTGGACCGCGAAGGTTACCGAATTGATCGCTGCCAAGTCGAAGCCGCCGCATTCACCGAGGCAATTACTCGGTTGCGAAAGGCGGTAGATGGCGTCTCGCGCACCCTGGAAGCAAGTCGACTGCAGACATCCGCGATCGCCGGTGGCGCGACGGGTGATATCTTCGCCGCCCAGCTTCAAATGCTGCATGACCCGCGTCTGCATGCGGAATTGCACCGTCGCGTTTCGCAGGGCCTGCAATCTGCCGCCTACGCCGTCAGCCAAGTTTTGCACAGGTACGCCTCGGATCTTCGTCGGTTGGACAATTCGTTGCTCGCCGAACGGGCCGAGGACGTCGTCGACATCGAACAACAACTGCTCCGTCAACTTGGTGCCGTCTCTCAACGCCCGTTGTCCGAGCTGACGGAACCGGTCATCGTGCTCAGCCACAACCTGACCCCGTCAGAAACCGCAAATCTTGATCGCCGTTATGTTCGTGGCTTTTGCACCGAAACCGGCGGTCCGGGCGGCCATACCGCGATTGTTGCCAAGGGGCTCGAATTGCCAGCCGTTGTCGGCATTGGCGAATTTCTCGAAGGCATCCGCGCCCACACTCGCGTGATCGTCGATGGCGATCGCGGGATCGTCATTCTCGACCCCGACGAGGAAACGCTGAAACGGTACGAGGAAGGCCGCGAGCGTCGACGTTCGTTGGCGTTGCGATTGGCCGAACTGCGTGACCTGCCCGCAGAAACGACCGATGGCGTTAAAATTTCGCTCTCCGCCAACATCGAATTTCCCCACGAAGTCGCCGCCTGTCTCGATCGTGGCGCGTCGGGAATTGGGCTGTACCGTACCGAATTTTTGTACTTGTCCAGCCACGAAGAGCCAACAGAAGAGGATCATTACGCGGCCTATCGCGAAGTGGTCGAAGCGATGCTGGGGCGTCCCGTCGTCATTCGCACGCTGGACCTTGGCGCCGACAAAATGGGCAGCAGACCGCTGACCGAGCCCGAGCCCAACCCGTTCCTTGGGCTCCGGAGCATCCGTTTGTCGCTGAAGACGCCGGACCTATTCCGCCCGCAATTGCGAGCCATCCTTCGTGCGGCGGTTCACGGCGATGTGCGTGTGATGTTCCCTTTGATCACGACCCTGTCGGAGCTTCGCCAAGCACGCATGTTGGTCAACATCATCGCCGAGGACCTTGCCGAAGAGGGCATCGCGCACCGCAACGACATCCCCGTCGGCATGATGGTCGAAGTCCCCGCAGCGGTCCTCATGCTCGATCGTTTTGTCAAGGAAATCGATTTCCTCTCGATCGGCACCAACGATTTGGTGCAGTACACGCTCGCGGTCGATCGCAGCAACGAGTACGTCGCGGACCTTTATCAATCCAGCGACCCCGCCGTGCTGCGATTGATAGAGCACTGCGTTCGCATTGCCGATGCCGCCAACATTCCGCTGGGCGTGTGTGGCGAAATGAGCAGCAACCCGGCACGGGCGTTGTTGTTAATCGGCATGGGCATCCGCAGCCTCAGTGTGCCGCCCAATGCGTTACCCAAGGTCAAAAAAGCGATTCGCAGCGTCTCAATCGAGCAGTGTCGCAGCATCGCCGAACGGGTCATGACACTCGACGCGGCCCGCGATGTGGACCTGTTTCTGCTCGAACGGCTCAGTAAACTCGCACCCGAATTGATTGTGACCTGATGAGCCAATTCGCAATCCCCGACATGGACCGCAAGCCGACCCAACAGCAGGCTCCGGTCGTCGTCTGGGATTGCTATCGAATCCGGTTTGCAAAAACCGGATTGCTACGCTGGATCGGACACCGGGACCTGTTGCGTTTGTGGGAGCGGATTCTTCGCCGCCGCGAATTGCAACCACGCATGACGACTGGGTTCCATCGCAAAGGGAGAATCAGTTTTCCGTCGGCGCTCGCTTTGGGCGTCGAGGGTTTGGACAAAGTGGTTGCCCAGTCCGTCGCGCTCTCGTTCCCATCGATCCGTCGTCGTGATCGATTCGTTTGTGTGACCCAAGCGGAAACCGACGGTGCATCCTTAAAAGGAAATGACCTTTTGGATGCAATGAATTTACAAGACCTGTTACCCAGTGGCGGCATTATTCGCCGTACCCATTTGTACCTCACTGACGAAGCCGAATAAGGCTTTGTCCACAGCCCCTCAATCCTTCAACTCACCTTATCAAGGAATCCGCTCTTATGAAAAAAGAGATGCTCATTAATGTCGCTCAACCCGAAGAGAGCCGCATTGCCGTCATGGAAGATGGTCGCCTGGAAGAACTGTACATCGAACGAAAAAGCGTTGAAGCATTCGCCGGCAACATCTACCGTGGCAAAATCGTCAATCTCGAACCCAGCATCCAAGCCGCCTTCGTTGACTTCGGCGTCGGACGAAATGGGTTTCTCCACATCAGCGATGTCGAACCCCAATACTTTCGCCAAGGCGGCTACGACCCCGCCGAGATTATGCGAGAGTCCGACGAACTTGCCGCCAAAGCAGCGGAAAAAGCTCGCGAATCGGGACGTGGACAAAAGCATGCGTTCAAAGGCGGACGCCCACGCAACAAGCCACCCATCCAAGAGATTTTCAAACGCGGTGATGAAGTCCTTGTTCAAGTCATCAAGGAAGGCATCGGCACCAAAGGCCCCACGCTCAGCACCTATATCTCGATCCCGGGTCGATACCTCGTGCTGATGCCCGCGCTGGGTCGAGTCGGCGTCAGCCGAAAAATCGAAGACGAAGATGACCGCAAACGACTTCGCAAATGTTTGCTCGCGATCAATCCGCCCAAGGGTCTCGGCTTTATCGTTCGCACCGCCGGTGCCAAGCGAGAAGAAGAAGAACTGCGGCGTGATATGGAATACCTGTTGCGATTGTGGAAGGCGATCGTCAAACGCGTCGAGACGCAAACCGAGCCTGGTGCGATCTACGAAGAAAGCGACATGATCATTAAGACGATCCGCGACATCGTCAGCACCGACATCGATGTCATCTATATCGATGAAAAAGAAGCATACGAGAAGACGCGAGAGTTTCTTAAAATGGTGATGCCGCATTTCGTCGACCACCTGCAATTGTATGAGGGTCGCGAACCGCTTTTTTATAAGTACAAGTTGGAAGAGGAGATCGCGAAGATTAACCAGCGTAAAGTCGCGCTGCCCGGGGGTGGTTCGATCGTCATCGACCCAACCGAGGCACTCGTCGCCATCGACGTCAATAGCGGCAGTTTTCGCGGCGGGTCCGACAGCGCCGACGAGAACGCGTTTCGGCTCAATTGTGTCGCCGCCAAAGAGATCGCCCGTCAATTGCGACTGCGCGATCTTGGCGGTGTCATCGTCAACGACTTCATCGACATGCGTCGCGAAACTCATCGCCGTAAACTCGAACGAGTCCTTCGTGATGCGATGCTCAAGGACCGCGCGAGAACCAAGATTCTTCGCACCAGCCCGTTCGGTCTGATCGAGATGACGCGTCAACGGATCCGCACCAGCGTCAAGCGGAGCATCTATACCGATTGCCCCTGTTGTTCAGGACGCGGCGTCGTGAAGACGGCCGAGAGCATGTCGATCGAAGTCGTGCGAATGCTGGCACTGGCGTGCCGAAACCCACACATCGTTCGCGTCACCGTTCGTGTCAACGATGAAGTCGCCGCATTCTTAAATAACAAAAAACGCCGCGATGTCATGATCATGGAAGACACCGGAGCGATGACCGTCCAAATCCTCGGCAGCGAAAGCCTTTACCCTGAGGCCCTCGAACTGGATTGCCGCGATAAGCAGGGTGAACGCGTCGAGATCGATAGCTGATCCCGACGACGACGGAGCAACCAAGCGATGAGCCAGAGCAATGAATTGATCGCGGATGATTTTCCGCGTAGTGGCCGGTTGATCGGTGTTGACTTTGGAACCGTTCGCATCGGCATTTCGGTTTGTGATCCGATGTGGATACTCGCCAGCCCGCTGGAGATTCGTGCGGTGGGCGGCAAGGAATCCGACGCCGCCTATTTTCAATCCCTCATCCGCCGCGAACAGGCCGTTGGTCTGATCGTCGGGTTGCCGATTCATTGTGATGGCGGCGAAAGCGAGAAAAGTCGCGAGGCACGTGCCTTCGCCGTCTGGTTAACCGATGTGACGTCGTTGCCGGTCCGATTGTTCGACGAGCGGTTTACGTCCTCGGTCGCCCAGCAACGGATTCGCGAAACCGGCAAAAAAGGGAAACACAATCGCGATCGCAACCTAGACGCCGTCGCCGCCCAGGTGCTACTGGAGTCATTCATGGAAGCGATCCGCTACGGAGGCGGTCAAACACCTGGGCAGATGACCACCGCTCCGGCGACAGGCGACGCGTCATTAGAATAATTTCCAAAAAAATTGCGCGATTCTTGAGTACGCCGCGGTTTCCGCCGTGCCGGGAGCTTAAAAAACATCGGTCCGTTGGGAACTTTTAGCGATTCCTCGCAATCTTAGTCCCAGTGATCCGTAACCCATGGATGGTCAATCGCCTTTTGTCATTGTTGATTTTGTATGTCCTCACCCCAGCACGAACGCGAAATGCTGCTCAGCGATGCTCTGGATGGCATGCTGGATGACGGTTCGCAAGCGGAGTTCGACAGGCTCCTTACGATCGACTCGTCTTTCGCGAAGGACTTCGAAGACCTGCGGACCATTCGCGAAGATCTGCGATGCAGCTTTGCCGATATCAGGCCCCTGAAGATAAGCGACGAGGCCGTCGGTCGAATCCACGCGGCGATTCTGGCTGCCGATGTGCCGAAAATGCTGGTTACCACGCGAGACGCAGTCGCGGCCAACCGTCATGGCGGCAGGCTGGTCCGGCGTGTGACGGTGGCGGCAGTCCTCGCGGCAACGTTGCTTTTGGCGGTCAAATGGATTCCGGCGAAAGACAAAAACGCAAACCCGCCGAGAGATGCGATCGCAGTGGTCGACAACGATCGTATGCAGTCCATGGACGCTTCTGAACCAGAGTTCCCAAAGCAATCAGCGATGGATACGCCCGCATCCAAAGACGATATCAGCCCGATTCTGGCGGAAACAAAGCCGCAGACACCAGCGAATGGCACGGCGATTCCCGTCCCACCGATTGGTAGCGTCATGACAAACCCCACGGCGGACTCGGTCGTTGCGAATGTCGATGCCAAGACAAACGATTCCGAAACCCGCTATATGCCGTCGGTCGTATTGGTCGTTTCGGTGAAATTGTCACCGATCGGTCGCGACGAATTGGCTGTTGAACAAGCATTGCGACAGGCGGACATCGCGATTAATCGCAACAACGCCTTGGGCAATGAAGTCGTCGCGTGTTTGCGGCAAGCCAATATGCTGGAGTCGCCCTCCGCAACGGCGTTGCCGTCGGGTCGTCCGATCGTAAAGTTGCTCTATCTCGAAGGGTCGGCGACGCGAATCGATCAATTGATCGACTCATTTCTTTCTGATCCCCGATTGTTTGAATCAGTTGAATTGGGGCTCGTTACCGATCCACCGTTGTTGGCCGCGATGATCGATATGCGGGAAATCGATCCAACCAAAATCACACGCGGTGGACTGGCTCAAGATCTTTTGCCCGCGGATGGACACGAGATTTCCCTGCAATCCGATGTCCCGTTTGCGGCAATCACAAAAGATTCCCTCGGTGGGATGCTGGAAATGGCGTCACCTGACGCAATGACTTCGGCGGGGTCGGGCGATGACTTTCAGTCGCAGGTCTTGTTGCTGGTCAATTGATGACCGTCTCGGTGAACACCGCCCTACTCTCATGAAACGCGTCTGCTTATCATGGGGCTCGATTGGCACAAATCGCTATTCACGCTGCCAACGGCAGTGTATTTTTACTATCAATTTCTTTTCGGATTTTCCTGAAAAACATGACCGCCACGAACGACGAAATCCTGCAATTGACTCATCGCCTTCTGGTGGCGATTTTTCGCGGCGACTGGGCAACCTACACAGAGTTGTGTGCTGAAGATATTACGGCCTTTGAGCCGGAGGCAAAGGGCCACTTGGTCGAGGGGTTGCCGTTCCATCAGAACTATTTTCCATCAAAACCGACACCGGCAAAGCGTCCTGGTGAAGAGCCGACCATCACGATTAGCAGCCCATCGATTCGCGTGATGGGCGACGCGGCACTTATCGCATATGTGCGGCTGGTCCAGTCAAAAGATGACGCCGGAAATCATCGAACATCGGCGACCGAAGAGACTCGCGTTTGGCAGCGAGTCAAGGGTGCTTGGAAACATGTCCACTTCCATCGTTCGCCGATTCTGTGACCAGCGAATGATGGAGCGTAGCACATTCGTCAGGACGTCAACGAAGGTGATTATTCAATTTCGTTGAACGAATTGTTGATCGGCTCGTTATCGTCCATGGTTTCCAGCTCATCGGCGCGTCGTTCGCCAGCGGCCTCAACTTGATCCGCTTTTCGTTCGCCATCGGCTTCGATCGCGTCCGCGCGATTCTCAGCGCGCTCTTCGATAACTGGCTTTGCCATTTCGTAACGATCCGCGGTCGTATCGCCGCGTTGTTCAACATTTTCTGCCGTGGCGTTTGCACCGTCGCGAATTTGGTCGGCAGTTTGTTGAGTGTTGTCGCGAACGGCATCAGCTTGCTTGTCGAAAACACTGTCATCGCAACCGACAAACGTCAGTCCGAGTACGAGAGTCGTGAGGGTAAATACGGTCTTCATCGCTTGTTTCCTTCGTGGGTCAAATAGCCGGATCTCGCACAACGGTTGATGCTCGGCAATAAAAGACTGACGTTGCAACATCCGTGCCGTGAATAGGATCGCGAGGCAGCCGCGGCTTCCCGCGACACGAACGCCATGCTTTTCTGTCTTGATTCGCATCACGGACGTTGCCTACAACCGAGATCCCGGTTTCCCCGTCGTGCCGCTGTTTAGCAATGGTGTCGACGTCCCCCTGACGTATTGGATGTCAAAGATGACGCCGCGCCTCGTGCACACGACGCATCCCCGCGCCCTATTCGCGACGGTGCGTCGGTTTTGCGTGGTCGCGACTTTCCTCGGCGTTTCGTCGATTCGGACCACTGGCACATGCCAAGAGGAATCACCCGAACATATACGCGCCGCTTTATCCGTTGTCCTGCCCACCGATCCCGCCGCGATTGTTGCGGTCGTGGGCAACACGCCGATCCTCGCCGGCGAAATCATGCCTCGGGTGGCAAATCGCATTCGAGAAATTTCGGGGCAAACGGACCACAAGCCGACCGAAGAAGAACTGCGTTACATGCGGGCTCGGTTGTTTCAATCGTTGCTGTTCCAAACGATCCAACTAAAGATGTTGCGCGAATCGTTTTTGCTTTCTCAAGTGGGCACCCAAAACGCGGAGAAGCGAGCCGACGCGGAGACGAAACTTCAAGCTCGCGCTCGTCAAATGTTCACCGACACGGAGCTTCCTAAGCTTTACAAGCAATTGGGCGTGCTCAGCGTCGACGCGGTGGACTCGGCCCTGCGTAAAAAAGGCAGCTCATTCGAATCGACCAAACGCGACTTCATTGATCAAATGCTCGCTTACTTGTACCAAAGCGACCAGATCAAGAAAGACCCTGAAGTCTCGTTGCCTGAGATCCAAAATTACTATGAGGATCATAGGGCAGAGTACGAATTCAAGGCACAGGTTCGATGGGAACAATTGACCGCGACGTTTGAGAAAAGCGGCACTCGCGAGGCGGCACAGACCGCAATCATCTCGATGGGTAAAGAAGCGTTCTACGGCGGAAACATGCAAGCCGTCGCCAAGGCGAAGTCACAAGAACCACTCGCCGGTCGCGGAGGTTTACACGACTGGACCAATCGGGGCTCCCTCGTTTCGTCGATTCTCGAAGATCAATTGTTCACGCTGCCAACCGGTGCGATGAGCGAAGTCATCGCTGACAACGATGGGCTGCACATTGTTCGTGTACTCGAACGACGCGAAGCGGGGACGAAACCACTGAGCGAACTGCAGGACGAGATTCGTGAAATCATCCGTCGACAAAAAATTGCTGACGCGACCAAGCGAGTGGCCGAAGAAATGACGCGACGCGTCCCGGTCTGGACGATGTTCCCCGAGGACTTCAAAGGCTCTATCCGCCTTGCCGTTTCCGACGACGGGACCACGACGACTCGCTGAGAAAAAACCAGCGGCCAGGCAAATACCCAACCGCTGGCCGAACTCTCAAACCTCAGCAATCGCAGGCCGTGCAACCACATTGGTCACACACGCATTGGTCACCCGAGCAGCAATCGCAACCGGCTGCACATTGTCCACAAGGACAACCCGTCGCCGACACTGGCACCGATGCCTGTGCACCGCGAATCGCCAATCCGGAAGCAACACCCGTGAGCAAAATCGCGGCAACAATCAACGTTGACTTTAACATCTGGAAAACTCTCTTTATCAATGGTTAAGACACAAAACGATCAAACACTCTGCCACCGAACGAATCGGTGACGAAGGCCTCATCATTTCAACCATCGACACAATTGCGCACACCGGACCTGAGCCGATACCGGACCGGTATCAAAATTCAACCAGCCAACGGCGTAGCCGTCCGAATCGTCCGCGACAAGAGAGTAAAGATAGGCATCGGCAACAGCGGTCTTGAAACCGTGAGCCTTGGCGATCGGCACGACCGCGTTGGGCGGTGCCAGTTTCCATTCACACCGACAACCGTCGTGCGAACCAAGTTCATTGTCGGCGCAGCATTCGCTGAAACCGACATGGTCATCGCATGCGAACCCGCTTTGCATCGCACAGCAGCTTGCCGGCACCAGCGCAGACGCCTTCAAAGGAGCCGCACAGCACCAACTCCATTGAGCCCAAGCGGGTGCAACACAAATTGCCAACATCCCCAGCAATGCGGTGGCAACAACCAATCGGCGGTAATGTGGACGTCGGACCATACCAGGACTATACGGGTCGCCCTTGGTCTGGTTCATGGCTCAAGGAAAACAGTCGGACATGAGCCAAAAAAAGTCCCGGAGATGCTGGGTATCAAATACTCCAGAACCGCGACTGATCGCAGCAGCAGTGTGGGATGAACCGTTGCGGGTTGGTCTCAAAGGCTCGCTGGCTTTTGGTATTTGCGAAATCTGACGGATGAAACCGAATCCATCTCGCCATCGCATGGATGGAGATGCTCCAAGCTGTTAACCCAGGAGCGAATTTTCGTCATCCGACTCGCGGGAGCCGAAGCAAACGGCGAATGAACTTAGAGCGCGACGAAAAGGCGAGAGCGCGATAGTTTCGGCGGCCGTGGCCAAATTCCGACCCAACGATGGCTGGATCGGCGATCGGGCGCGAGAGCTTTGAAAATCTCGGTGCAGCTAAAACCCTGGAAAAAACCACCGTTTTTAGCGGTAGAAACGGCGATGGCCGCTGTGGCACTCTGAACGAACTGACGGGGCAGCATCGGTTCGCAGATTGAAAATAATACACCCGGAGCCACACTCTTCGTAACAATACATTACGTGTCCTAAGTTCGTAAAGTATTACAGCGCAATGGCTTACGGAATTCGAACACCGTTCGGTCGTCTTACTGGGAAACGTATTTGAACAGCTGAAGCGACGAAGTTAGCACAAAAAACATTATTTCTTATCAACCCCTGGGCGAATTGGGCCCTTAGGAAAGCCGCTGCGATTCCGCACGATACCCGGTCACTGATCGCACACATAGGCGGTTGCATGCGTTGGATTTGATAGCACGAAAAGGGTTGGCCTCCGAACTCGTTTCAATGAAATCGTTTCGTCGGGGTGGGTGCACGTGGTCATTTGAAGCTGTCGAGTCGCCGTTGACTGCCCGACTGAGCGAGAGGGTAACGGATATCAACCTGGATCGATCGCAATTTAGAGTCTCCATGCGTGCCGGCCGATCATGCTAGCGGCTACCGGGAAAACATGCATCGAGATCCATAGCCTGAAAGTCAAAACGAATCGTTCAAAGTTAACGCAGGATCGTGGGCCTCAGAGTCGACTCGAACAAATCGCCCAGTCTCGCCAATTTCACCGAAACTACATCCAGGCACTGTTCAAACCGAAACCCACGCCCTCGAAAACAACCACATGCGGCGGTCACCGAGAATTAACGCCATGACATAGCTCACTTGAACAATAAGGTACCGAATTTACAACCAACTGTGGCACGCCCTTAGTTCCAGTTTTGCACTTTTTAACAACTGCTATTGGTACGAAAAAGGCGGCCCGTTCCAATGGGATTTGAATCTTCAAACTTTTAAATCCTTTGGCACGGAAGCCGCCCAGCGAGAGACTTACCAATTCGTTGGAGATTATGCTACGGACGTTCTCCCCGGTTTTTACCGAGCCCAGCTACCGGACTTTTCGGCTGTTGATGACCGGCTGGATTCTCTCGGTCCGGCATCGTTACGTTACCGACCTGATTGTTTCCAGTGACTCCGTTGGCAACGGCCACTTCTCGGATTACGACCGTTTCTTCTCGCAAGCGGTTTGGGACATCGATCATCTTTGGAAGCTGCTCGCTCAGTTGATCGTCAACAGCTTGGTCGGTGCCGATGCGACGAAAGTTTTCTCCCTGCCGATCTGCGTGAGACTCTATCGCAACCAGCACGGGATTCCCAAAGGAAATAGCAAACGTAAAACGAAGCCCACCGCCGCTCAGATGCGTGCCGCATCGAAGCAAGCCAAGCAGGCCGCAGTCGCCAAAGGAAAGGCTGCTCAGAATGCAAAGACTAAAAACAAACCTGATCCCAAAACCCATAAAACAAGGCCCGAATTGATCGCCCAGATTATGACGATGGTTGCCGGTGGACTTTGATTTGATCGGTCCGGTTCGCGACAAGGCCGCGTCGTATGCGCCCGCTCCCAAGGAAACGACCGTTCGTCACGGCTCGTGTCGAAAGAAAGGTGGGCCAACGTCCGACTCGCATCTTCTATTGCACCGATGTCTCCAAGACCCCAAAAGAAATTTTGTCGATCTTCCAGCAGCGTTGGTCAATCAAAGTGATGCACTTTGACTGCAAGCAACATCTCGGTCTTGAAGATCCCGCCAACCGGACGCCGCTGGCGGTGCAGCGGACCGCTCTGATGGCGATGTTCCTGTACAGCCTTACGGTCGTGTGGTTCGCGACCCAAGGGCACAAGGAACTTCAGTTTCTGAATCGGCCTTGGTACACTTGGAAGAAGGAACCGAGCTTCGCGGATATGTTGACGACATTACGCCGTCAATCGTGGGACGATAAATTATCGAAGGTCTCGCAACCATCAACACCCGACGTTATTTTTAGAAGCCTGCTCACGTTCCTGGCAACGCTCGCCGGATAGCCGTGGGAAAGTTCAAAACTGGAACTTAGGCGATCGGCGGTTATTTATCGAGCCACGAGTGTTGCGATTCACGACAATTTTCCGTCCTTGCGGATCGCGCAGTTTCCAAGTTGCTTTTCAGTGGACATTTCACCCTGCCCGCGCAGCGGGAGGGTCGAGCATCAGCGAGGGGAGGGCTCGGCGCGGTCCCCCTGTCCTCGCTTAGGCTCGACTATCCCGGAGGGAGAATTAAGAAAATATCTTTCCCTATGACTTTTGACTAAATAGGTTGGAGGGCTTCCTGGTACATGCTGCCGATGTTCATCAACATTCGTATTATCAACGCGACGATTCCGATCACGACACTTGTGGCGATCAGACCGCTGGCAATTCCGGCGAGTGTTCGCATCGCTGATCGAGCTCGAACGTCGTACTGCTTGGCTAGGTGTTGCATCGATTCGGCATCGGTGCCAGACATTTCCGCAACGCCGATTTCGGTGATGAATTCCTCAGGAAAAACACCGGTTTGGTGTAACGTTTCGCTGATCGATTTGCCCTCGTGGATCGATTGTTCGATGTCGTCTTTGGCGGATTGGTAGTATTGGCTGTCGGTCGCATCGAGACTTAAGTGGATGGCTTTAATGGGGCCGATACCAGCTTCCTGCGAGAGGGCTAACGTCCAGGCGAAGCGGGCTAGCGTGATGGTTTGTAAGGCTTCGCCAGCAACGGGAAGCTTGTAGAGAACAGGGATAAGATTTTGCACGCCGACCAAGTTTTTTCTAAATCCGATGATGATTGCGGCAAGCATTGATCCGGCAAGGAACACAAACCCATACAATTTCAACACACCACTACCACCTCGCAGACCCAGGCCGGTGAAGTCATTCAATTGCCCACCAGTGGATGACCCGAGAATCCCCAGGATATAAATGAGCAGCGCGAGAATATTGATGGCCGCAAACAATTGCAGCAATGGCCAAGTGATGCGACTGATAAACTCGCGATATAACTTGACCCGTTCTTCGTAGTAGTCCGCCATGGCGATCAGGGTTCGATCCAGCGTGCCGGTGACTTCGCCAGCGTTGGTCATGGCGATCATCAAAGGTGGAAAGAAATCCACATGCTTTCGCATTGCAACATTTAATTGTTCTCCCTGGCGGAGGGAGGCACCCACGTCTGCCATGACGCCGCGCTGTCGATTGGACCCATAACGCGATTCAGCGTCGATGAGTCGCAGAAAGTCGACGCCGGCTTTAAATCCCGTTCCGACCCGTCGACAAAAATTAGCGGAGTCTTTCAACGACATCCGGCGTGCGAAGAGCATCGGGTCACCTTATTAGTACGGAATGCCGTCAATGGCGTGGGTAATTGTCGCGATGGTTGGCATCAGGGCGCGGCCTCGACATCGATCAGTGTCCCACCATCGACGAGCGTGCCAATCTCTTCGACGAGGGAACGTTGGAATTGTATTAGTGATGAATAGCCAACGTGAACGGATTGCACCACCCCGCGACGATCCATGATGATGGTAAGTGGAATGGCGGTTGCTGCGAATTGCTCTGCGATTTTGCCGTCCGGATCAAGCAAGACGACGCCCGGCAATGGATTGGCGGCAAGAAATTTCTTCACCGTCTCGTCGTCTTCTCCGGTGTTGACGGTAAGAAAGGCAACTTCGTCGTTCTTAAACTCTTCGACGACCGACTTTAGTGTTGGGATCGCTTCAATGCATGGCTCGCACCAGCTTGCCCAAAAGTCAATCACAACGACTTTCCCTTTCCAATCCGCATCCGTGATTGGCACGGCCTTCGAATCGTCGTCCGGCGTTGGTTGGCTCAGGCGATTGCCGGTCAGTTCGTTTACCTGTTGCCCCAACATCGGATGATTCGCAACCGCGTTGAGCGAATTCAGATACGCATCGAGTGATTCGTATTGCTTGATGCCGGGCGTAGGTACAAACGTAAACAGTTCGCCGTTGACTTCACCCGTTGTGCGCCACAATTCAAACGATAAATCCATTTCGAAGCGAAAGTTTGCGGGCATTTCGATCGCATCCGCCATGCCCACGACCGCCGTTAAATCGATCAACATCCGCATTGGCCGGACGCGACCGGCGGTGGTCGCGATCCATAGATCCCACTCGACACCGTCTTCTTGAATGCCGCGCAAGCGAACGGCGGGCTCTTTTTGGTAGTCTTCATGGTCTACCACTTCGATCGACCGCATGTCGTTGATCATCGACAGTGCGGGGTCAACGCCGCATAACGTCAGCGCGATGACGGGTTCGGGATAAGGGCCAAGTGGTGCGGGCAACGAGGCAACGACGGCTTGGAGATCTTTGCCAACTTCGGCGGGATAGTACGCGGTTGGGCTGCACAGGACCGCGCACTTTTTACCATCGCAAAATATCCGAAACGACTGGTCGGTCGATTTGAGAAAAACGGTATACCGATTGGGAGCAGCCGAGGCGACTTGAAAGACCGATTCGTCTTCCTGCAACGTTTCCTCACCGAGCATACTACGAACGGTCATGCGGACGGTTGCGCGGGATACTTTCGCGGCCATGATCGCACTACGCAAAGGCTGGAAAGCAGCGATGGCCGCATCCGTCAATGCTTTCGTTGCATCGGCCGGGCCGGTGGGCTGTGCACGCGCCAGCGGCACGTAGGCCGCCATGACGACCAGCAGAAAGATCGAAAAATATTTCGCTCGGTAACTCATTCTTTGTCGATCGAATTAGGTTGGAGATGCGTTTGCAGCGAGGCCTTGATCAATGAGCTCCACAACTTGTACCCCTGGGCATTGAGATGCAATTGGTCATCGCCGAAAAACATTGATTGCGGCTGCTTGCGATCATCCAAATAAGCATCGGCCGTTGGAACAAAGAAGACGTTTGGCGTCGTGAGACTTATTTTTCTCAACCCGGCATTCACGTCACAGATATCTCGCCAATGGACGAATCGGTCCGGAGTGGGTGTGACTTCGACAAGGAACACCTTTGCGTCGGGGCAATGGGACAATGCGACGTCACAAACATATTGAGCCCTTGATTGCACCTGCTCGGGTGTCGCGTCATTTTGATTACCCTTGATATCGTTAGCAATAAAGACAACGACCGCTTGAAATTGATGCGGGGCGATTAAACGATCAGCAAAAACAGCCAAGTCGGCATAGTTCGCGCCGCCAAAGCCGCGTCGGATCGTCGCGTAGGGAGCCATGTCGGTTTCGATCGAATCCCACAATCGAATGCTGCTACTGCCGATGAACAAGATCTCTTGGCCAGTTTCGGATGTGGGCTGATCGAGCGAGTTCAGTGCGGCGATTTCGGCACCGTAGGTCTTTGTTGACGAATCGACGGAGGCTTCGATAACGTTTCCATGCAGCAGCACTCGTCCCGCATGAGTTAATCGGACTCGCTCGCTTCTGACCGAATCGATGGCTTTGCCAATGGTTGTGCTTGCGACCTGGTGATCGATTGCTTCGGCAGCACTTCGATACGCGTTTGCGATCGTATGGAAGCGATCAAAGACGGATGAAAGCCATTGAGTTTGTGCATCCGTTGTCGTTGCCGCAACGGAACCGGTGGGGTCGATTCCGGTGAGACCAAATAACGTATCGGATGGCGATTTTCCACCGAGATCAAGCGATCGTAAAATCAAATTTGCCATTGCGACGTGTCCATCGAGCGGTGGATGGACGCCGTCACCATACTGATAATCTTTATCTAACGACTTCATCGAGCTCAGATACGTCGTCATCGGAGCCTGCAAGTCGATCACTTGGTGCACCGATGGGTGGTCTTGAAAGGATGCGACGGCGGCAGATAACTCCTGAAGGGTCTCGCAGTATTTTGGATACGGATTCTTATACCCGTAGGGTTCCGTCTTATCCGCCTGCTTGATTGCTTGAACGATCGGATTGGCGTCCACATCAAACGGCGGTGGGGTTACTAAGATTAATTTCGCATTAGCGTTCGCCGCGGTTTCCACCAAGCGGGATAAACCATTCGTGTAGGCGGCGACGATATTTGGACTGGAAGGATGGTAAATGCCATCGTTCATGCCGTAACAGGCGACGATCCAATCGGGGTTTACCAGGTCGATGATATTTTTCGATCGGTCGTTAATGTTTGGGCGTGGATAGGGATGGACCGGTTCGGTGATCCCAGAGACGGTTTCGCTGGCCAATCCAGCACCGATAATTTGGATATCGATCTCGGGGTTTGCTACCATAATGGCGGCTTCCACCAACGCGACATACCGACCATCCTGGGTGATGCTGTCGCCCAAGAATAAAACGCGATCGCCGGAATGAAACGGAGTTTGTCCCCTGGCGAGTGACGAGCAACACCCACCCGAGACGCACACCAACACGAACAACACCGATCGTTGCAAATATGGCACCACGAACTCCCGAAGAAACAATGATGAAACCGTCGCAGTGTAATCGAAGCAAGCCGCATTTGCGCGTGGCGACTTGGACGCTTGTGGCGTTGGCGTTGACACCAATCGGGCCCTGTTTTCGCGAGTTGAAGTTCGAGTCGAATGTTTACGCGGATACGTCGATCGTGAAGGTCGACCAATCCATCCCGAAGTTATCGATCGAAACTCTTTATCGCCCCGGCAAAACGTTTTCTTACGTGTCCCCTTCGGCACCGCCGCTGCGTTGGGTTCGAGGTGATCGAGGCGAGTCGATCTTGTTGATCAAGCGGGATAAGGCTTGGATGCAACGAGACCTGCAAAGCCAGATCGAAACGCCTTTCGCACCGGCAATTCAATTTCTCGCGGCGGTGAAGTCGCTTGATGGAGTCGGCGACAATCAAGCGGAGGGGATTGTCGATCAATGGTTATCCGCAAATCTGCCGATGCGAAATCCGGCAATGGTAACGATTCGAGAATCCATCGCGGTGGTGTCGAGACAAGATGACGATATCGTGGGTGCGAGGTGGATCACGCGATCGGCGACCGATTGGCAGGAAGTCACCATGTCTCCCGACGGTGCTCGGATTGCTTACGTGCAATCGAATGACCTGTACATCATGTCGGTCGACTCAGGTGATGTTCATCGGCTGACCGACGATGGGTCACCGACACGGCTCAATGGCCTTTTGGACTGGGTGTATCAGGAAGAAATCTATGGACGTGGGAACTATCGTGCTTATTGGTGGCGTGAGGATTCCAATGCCATCGCGATGTTGCGGCTGGACACCGCCGCCGTGCCGTCATTCGTGATCACGGACAGCCAATCGCAACCGCAGCGAATCATCACGCAACAGTATCCTTACGCGGGCGACCCGATTGCGAAGGTCGAAGTCTGGTGCGCTGACTTGCGAGACAACGGGTCGTCCGGCATTGCCATCAAGCCGGTTCTAGTGGAAACGGCAGCAAACGAAAGATTGGTCACACGCGTCGGTTGGCATCGCGACACGGGTGAGTTGATTGTTCAAACGTGCAATCGTTTGCAATCGGAGGTGGAGGTGTCGGTGATCGACATCGACCGGATCGATCAAAAGCGAACGCTGCTTCGCGAATCGACGGATAAATGGTTGGAAGTCGTCGAGTTGCCCGTTCCCATGCGTTCCGGTGAAATGCTTCGATTGAGCGATTTGCCCGGTGGACGACGACGGTTGTGGAAAATCAGCACTGACGGGGCGACGCGTACCGCAATGACGCCTGACGATTTTGATGTCCGTGAGATCCTGCATGTCGATTCGAGCGACAATTATGTGATCGTCAGTGGCGATCGCTTGCGTGGACCGATTGGGCAACAGGCTTATCGTGTTGACTTGCGACAAACGTCTGCGCCGGAGCGATTGACGGACGAATCGGCAACGCACTTCGCGTCCATCAGTCCAGACGGCAAGTGGATGATCGATCGCGCCAGTTCGCTTGTCACACCGACGTCCACCTGGTTAAAGCCGATCGCGGAACCGTCATCGGCTTCGCCAGATGATGCTGTGCAGGGTAATGTTGTGCAGGGTCCCGTTGCACAGACGCCTGTCGCCCAGAAAATTCATCAACAAACGATTTCGATGCATCAGCCGCCCATAGAGGCTTCTTGGCATTTGATCGAGGTCGACGAAAACGTGAAAGTGCCGGCGTATCTATTTCGTCCCCAAGGCAGCGATGATGGCGAAACGTTTCCGGTGTTGGTGGAGGTGTATGGCGGACCGATGACACCGTCGGTGAGAGACGCGTGGTCCGGCGGCAGCTATCTTTTTCACCAGATGCTCGCACAGAATGGGATTGGCGTGATGGTGGTTGACAATCGTTCCAGCGGCGCTTGGGGGCTGGTCGATTGCTGGCCGATCCATCGAAAGATGGGTGAGTACGAAGCACTCGATACGATCGCGGCGGCGAAGTGGTTGGGCACGCAGGATTGGGTGGACGCGAAACGGATCGCCCTCCGTGGATGGAGTTTTGGCGGCTACTTGACATTACAGGCCATGACACACAGCGACGTTTTCGCGGCCGGAATTGCTGGTGGCAGCGTGGCGGATTGGCGAGGATACGATGCGGTCTACACCGAGCGATACATGGGCTTGCCTTCGCAAAATACCGCAGGGTACGACGCGACCTCGCCGACGAAAGCAGCGGAGGGATTGAAAGGCCACTTGCTACTGATTCACGGCGAG
>Ga0105045_10001733_pt1 | contig 17982 bp, 10 predicted proteins | sample MAT02_FD_78089 | JGI IMG/M metagenome (GOLD analysis project Ga0105045, IMG submission 78089) | Freshwater microbial communities from Lake Fryxell liftoff mats and glacier meltwater in Antarctica - MAT-02 (megahit assembly) | ecosystem: Environmental > Aquatic > Freshwater > Ice > Liftoff... | reverse complement strand
GACTCGCTTTGTCTCGCACGACTAGGTCCAGTTTTTTGCTTCCATTGGGCGATTGGCGCAGTTGGCTAGCGCGCATGCATGACACGCATGAGGTCACTGGTTCGAATCCAGTATCGCCCACTTGCATCCTTTGCGGCCTCTTCGCATGTGTTCGCTTCGGCTTGCACAAATCCGGTGAAAAAAAGCACATACGGCGTTTCTTTCGAAGCACTTTGATTGAGGTCCGTTGGTTGAGACCAACTGGTTGTGATCAAGTGTCTGCGATCATGCGATCCAACTTACCGCACGGTTTTTTAGTAAAGTCGGAATGGATTTTGCGACGCTAATTGACGGTGTTCAAATGATGTCAGTAGCATGGGGTCAGTGCCTCCGGGCAACGGGCAGGCTCATTTGTTAGGCTCATCGGGCAAGCTTATTGGGCATACAACCAGATGATTCCGCATTGCTATTCTCTCTCGCCGTGCTATGCCATATAAAGTTGCAATTTCATGGTTTAGCGATTGCTTCCTCGCTGAACTTCAACAAACGGCCGGCGCACGCTGAGCATAGGTGCTCGTCACCATAATGTGTGTCAAATGTGCTACGGGACACATGCCTGTGGGCTAAAGCTTGCTCGTGAGCTTTAAGCTTCGAGCAATTCATCCAGGCACGAACGTCAAAGTTTGGCGTTCACTTGCTGACGGAGTGTCGCGGGCGAGTTCTGCAACGCCGGAGTTGATGCATTCGCTCGATGGATGTCGTTCGAGACAAGTTTCGCGGCAAGGCGGCAGGACTGCGAGAGCGTGATTCGCTGGTCTTGCCAAGCCGGTAAATTTATGGCTTTCAATTGTGCACAAAATGTGCACACAATTGCTTCCGTAGCATGATCGAGTGAGATTAGTAGATTTAACATGCTTTTGCATTTGCATTAGAATTGCAACTATTCCTTTTCCAAGGACGACCGCTTTGGGTGAGGATTAACCGTCGCCTTTACGCAAATATGTAGCGTTTAAAATAAATGCAATACCATTTTTTCAAGGTGTTTGTGGCATGAAAGTAGCAAGCTTGTTATCTCGTAAAGATAATTTCGTTGATGCAGATACACGAAACGAGGGCATTTTCATTGTTTGCAAGTTCAGAATATAGCGCAAATATCAACGTAATGATTACAAATATGGATATTTAGAGCGCACAAAGTGTGTGGTCTCTTGCCCTATTTGTTATGCTGGGGACGAACGAAAAAAGGGTGAATCCAATGCCTACGCGATCAGATTTTATGGCTAACAGCACGACGTTTCGTGGGACAAATATGCGACGAATTGTACAGCCGCAGACGTTGGTGGAGGTCACGCAGCCCATGTTGGAGACGCGACCGAGTACTCTTGCGCTGTTGCATGCTACAACAACAGTCGCGGCGAGTGACAAGCCCGCGATGCGATTTCATGCAGAGAAACCCAGATCATTTCGAGATTCGATTGCGCTCGTGGATGCTGCGGACATTCGCGTTCTAAACCCGTTGCTTTCGCGGAAAATCTCTGATCTTGTAAACAAAACGGATGATGGCATCGCACGCGATCAGGTACAGGTTCCCATTTCAGCCAGTGAGAGCCCGCGTGATGACCAACTGCTCGATGACCCGAAAGATGCGTCGATCAAGTGGTACATTCCCAAGTTCCGCTTGGCATCAACAGGCGGACGTTATGTGATCGAACTGCGTCCTCGAGTGATCGACGGGGGAACCACGGTTGGTGAAGGCGCTGTACTTGCGTTCAAGCTTGAAAGGTTTCCTGCGGCTGCGATTGCGGGCGCAGCTCGAACTGCAAAGGAAGTAGCAACTTCGATCACGGTTCGAATCGAGCACCGTGTGCTTGTGGATGGCATTCCTGGGCCCATCATTAAACTTGATGCCGAACAGGTAATCCCGACGCCTGAGGGAGCGGAAGTGTTGGTTTCAGTGGCGAGTTTGGCGGCCAGGGACCAGTTGTATGCCGCGCTATCCGACCCAAAGTATGCGACCAAGATCGTGGTGGTGAGGATGGTACAAATTGCGGTTCCGATCGCAACCGAGAAGTCTTCTCCTGGTTGGTCGGGCCTGTTGCAGCAGGTTGATAAGAGCATGACCAAGGCAGCGTTTGTCAAGGCTTCAGCACTAAAGCCGATTGTGAGAGGTGTACATCCTGGTGTCAGACTGATGCGGGCGGGTGGGCCGATGCATAGTGCAGTTCGATTTCAGCCGAGCGATGGGGTGACTTTGGGGCCTCAGGTAGACATGAGGCGTGCGTTAGACTTTCGGCTCTCGCAGGAAATGCAAAATCAACTGCGCCTAAAACAACCGCCAACGCCGCCAAACTTATATCGCGAAGTCAACCGATCACTCGAGAGTCGGTTGGGGGTAGAGCCGACCGACAGCAGTGTGTTGGCATTTAACCCTGCACTTCATGCATACGTATTCGCGATTGGCATAGCGTCGGGGTTGTTGGCTGGTGGTTTGATGGCACGCGATGTGATGTTCCCGGCTGCGGGAACAATCCCTTCACCTGGTTCGAGCGATGCTCCGAGCAAATCCTTTCGATACTACCAAAGCAGCACACATGCAAACGTTTTTTATTATTTTCCAGATCGATTTCGATTAGCCAGGGCGTCTTCGGCTCCATGTCCATTGCTGGCGCGTGTTCGAATCATTGCACTCGAAGGCAAAGATGATCCGGTAGCAGTCGCGGACTTCACGGTGCTGCCAACCGTGAGTTCCGCTCGGCTTGCTTTAGCAAAGGCGTCGCTGAAAAAGTTCTTGCCGATTGGCGCTGCTGATCCAGATTTGCAGCCCATCTCACTTGATCCTGCAAGCCTTCGGCTTGAGTTGACAGTGCCTGGTTTGGAAACGCTCGATGAGCTTCGTGAAGTACCTTCGGCTCTCATCGACCTGGAATGCGGGGCCTCGTTCCAGATACAACTGACTATCGCACAGCTCCAGCGCGTCTTCGATGCGCTGTGCGGAGCCGAACAACGGCTATTGCTTGGTCGCGTCAAGGCGAGCATGAACGGTGCGGTCGTCGAGACGATCGACGTATCGATCCGCGTGGATGATGCCCTTGGTAGCGTGCTGCAACATTCAGAAACTTCGGTTGAACAGGGTGGCGCGATCCAACTCGACATCCGCAATGTGGCAGAAAGCCCTGTTAAAATCGATGGTTTGCAAGCGACGCTTGTGGTGCGACAAGCCCCGCCTGCAGCAGGTGTTGCTGGTGTGAATGGACTCGATCGATCCACTCCAGCACGATTGGACGTCGTCGATATGCCCAAGCCTGCGACATTGCTCGCGGGCACGAGTTGGCGTGCAATAGCGCGTCCAACAGAGGCCCTCTCGGCAGATGATCGCTTGATACAAGTGCTGTTAAATGCTGATGATTTGGATATCGAGCCTGATCGCGATGCGTTGTGGGCGTCGATACTGGATCGCCGCCAACCCCTCGGCATTTCAAGACAAATCGTCGTTGAAGCAATCGGCGACGCGTTTGGGGCAAGCGTGCCCAATCCAGTAACAGATTTGTTGATCCGGTTTCGTACAAGCGAGCAAATAAGGCTCAGCGCGACAGCGTCGCGCGGACTTGTAACGCTTCGTGTAAGCGTGGACGACGTGGCTCTGGGGCGTGCGAATGAATTGCAATATGAATATCAAGTGACAACGGTACGAAGCTCGTTGCCGCCGTCTGTATCAGAGTGGATTTCTGGTCGAGACACGACGTTGTTTGTTACAGCAACGTGACGCTGCATATGCAAGAAAGGCGGGTGTATGGGGCTTGCTGGCCAACCCGATGCGTGCAGTCCACTTATTGGGCGCTTGGTTGTTTTGCGTCCATTTGAAACTGGTTTTCGGTACTTCGCGCTACCCACTGGTGTGCGGCTCGCTTTAGATGAATCAGGCAACCCCGACCTTCGGCTCACAAAGGTGGCCTCGGGTAGCGAAAGACCTGTTGGTTTGCTAGAAGTTAGCCTAAGGCCTGTGTTCGACCTTGAAGCAGCGTTGCTTCTCGCTCGAAAAGAGCGTGTCGATGCCGACGTGCTACCTATTCCCATCATTGGCGGCTTTGGTCGGCTTCGCATCGTCGGCGACACACGCGGTGCGGAAGTGCTTGGACCGCCCGAGCGGGTTCCGCGCGGCAACCAGGGCACATGGCGCATCGCACGAGAGATCGAACCAGACACGACAGCTTTGCTCGCGGCGGGACTGCTCGCGGGTACGCTCGGAATCCAAGGCGTTCTCGAAATGGAATTCGACGCTGTAGCAACTCGTGTAGAAGCGCGAGTCACGCTCGATCCCAGACGAACACATGAAGCGCTATGGACAGTCGCAGGTCCAACAGGGGCGGTCGAACGAGCCGTGTTACTGCAAACCTTGCGAGCAAGTTCCGCCGGGTTCGGCATCAACGTCATGAGTTCCTCTGATTCGCCCGGCACGACAAACGTGCTCGACCAAGCGATGCTGGCAGAAGCAATCGTTGACCGAATCCGTGTGCGATTCGGGCAACCAGGCGCAGCAACATCCATCCCGATTCTTGCATCCTTCACACTGACTGCAAAGGGCTCAGAGCAACCAGGCACCCTCATTTGGAATCTCGCGGAGCCTGTACTCACTCGATGCGGATGGACGGCTTCGATCAACGCGGTGGAGGAAGCGCAGCGATTTGGTTCGTCACTTGCGGAAACAGTCCGCGAACTGACCACGCCCTCGCTTGACGTCGGACAAAGGCGTGTGCATATTCGCGGCTGGCTCGGTGATCCTCTCTCTGGAATCGCTCAGGCGGGCGTAACGGTGCGAGTTCCGCCGATGATGCCCAATCGACCGCAGGGCATCAACAAGACGTTCGCGTTTGCTGCTGGCGTGTTGGATGAGACGATGCTCATTCGCCTTTCGCCTGGTGAAGAGCTGAAGTACGAGATCAAGGGCTTTGCGTTCGTGAGCTCGCCCCCCTTTCCACCTGTGCGTATTGATGCTGATCCACGATGGATTCAATCGAGGTTCGCCTTGCTTGGTCGAGAAGATGTGGGCGCGCGATTCGTTGATGTCGCCTTGACCTCATCCCTCGCACATCAATCACAGGTATTAGCAACCTTAAGTGGACATGTTGGCACCCAAGAAATCAAGGTCAAAGCGACGGTTCCCGAGCCGCCAAGGTCGTTGGCATTAGCCATCCATCCCAAAGCTATGGATCTACGGCTTGACGTTATTGCAACTCAACGCGGTGGCGCAGCGACGACGGCTATCAACGGAATTCCGGCATCAGGATCGATGCTCATCGATCTCACAACATTTGCCGAGTTTGGTTCGCACAAAGTCATTGCAAGGCTCGAGCAAACAAATACAAGCCGCCTCTTCGATGTTGAAACAGAATCAGAAAGCGGCGAGCGTGCCAGCCTGATTGTGTCGCAAATCCCAGTGGAATGGGCGTATCACGCCGACAACATCTTTCGTAGCGGGTACCGGTTTCGCAGTCGTGAACAAGGTCAAGGTCAAGGTCAGGGCGAATGGAGCGAGTGGCAATCACGCCGCTACGACGAGGAGATTGTCATGCCTATAGATTCTTCACAGCAAGGACCAGGATCAACGTCCGGGTCGAGCCATCGCACGCCTTTCTCAAAGAGCATCGAAGGGTTATTCGTGTCGGTGTCGGCAAGTCCAAGCGAGCCGTTTCGATATGTACCAGGCGCACCGACGATCAAGCGCGATGCCACAGACAGATGTTCGTTCTTTGCAACAGATTTAGGCTCCGATCGCGGCATGGTCCAGTTTGAAACTCGGTGGGAATCAAGCGACGAACAACAAGCAAAGGTGCTTTCGGCGATCGCGTCCATAGTTGAGTCTCGTCTAACCCCAATAGCTACGCAAGCCTTGCGAGTGTCGCTTGAATCTGCCATGCCTATAGAGTGCAGTATGGCGATCCTCGTGCCTTCGCCCGAAGGTGGTCGTGAGGTATTTCAAGGGCCTGTTCAGACTACGCCACCATTCAACGGGCTTGTGCGCGTGATGGGAATGAAAGATGATGTGGCCGTGATCAAGCGTGCGCTCGAAGGCACCAAAGGCCTCGCGTTCATTCGGTATAGAGCGCGGTTCTCAGGCATTCCCACGGTGAGTGCACGTTTGTTTGGGCGGGTAGATTCTTCATTGCGTGAAGGCGATCGTTCCCAAGCCGTCGATAGCGATATCAAGGCCGGGCGTCTCACTTTGAAAACTGAGACGATGCCCGGCGCGCAGCCGCAGATGGTCGAAGAAGCTAAACGTCGCGTCACTTTCGCAGCAGAGTTCGTAAATTGGTCCACCGGCACGATCGACCTCACGGAATCAATCGTCAGCGATAGCCTCGTGATCGAGCGATGGAGCGACTTGGGCGCGCCCGGCAAGGGCGATGGCTCACCGCCAGCGTGGGCCAAAAAGGTAGTAGCGGTTGACGTTCTCGACGCTGCTGTGGAAAGTAAGAGCAGCGTTGCAAAGCCAAACTTGATGAAACTTGAGATCGATGGCAGTGGGCTCGATGTGTCGAGCGAGCTTGAGGTGAAAGGCACAATTGAGTATCTGTCTTCACAACGAGTTATCGCTCGCGTGCCTTTCGCGATCGTGCCCGACGCGCGCGTGGTGACAGTCACGCTCCCCGTGGGAGCTCAGTTGCCTGGAGATGTAATGAAACTCAAGTGGACCGAACGCCGCCCATCTGGATCAGTGTCAGTTAAGCAACGAGAGGTCGATCCCGTAGATCGGCTTGTTCTCTGAATGTGTCGAACAAGTTGTTGAAGTTGTTGAAGTTGTTGAAGTTGTTGTTGTTGGTGGTGTTGAAGGTGTTGAAGGTGTTGTTGGTGTTGTTGGTGTTGATGGGTGCGAGTTGGATGTGGCTCATTCGTGAGCAGGAGATTGACCGATGCTGAAACTGCTGTCCCAATTCAAAGTCATCGAGGGGTACACGGCGTTCGAAGACGATGAGTCGCCGTTCACGTTTTACGTACTTCCGACTTCACCGCGATTCCGGATCAATCCTGACACGGGCCGCCCGGTCTTCATGTACATCAAGTACAAGAACGCTGTTCCAAGGCCTCCAAAGAAGCCCGGCGATTTGCCCAGTAATGGCGGCGGCTTTGTGATCTTTGACGTTGAAATCGCGATCGATGAAGCGAAGATGCCCAAGATCATGGAAGCCTTGCAAGCGCGTATGCCGCAAGCAGTCGGTACCGCAGCCGTCAAGATCGCTCCTCTTACGCCACTGAGCGGATCGGTCTCATTGCGATTGCTCGATAGCCCAACCGCTGGCCAGCCCGAAGGATTCTTGGTTGAGAAAGTCAATGCGGCGGCATCTCCCACGCTCTACGGCAACTTTGTCGCGCCGTTTACCGCAGAGCTTTCTGAACAGGGCGCAACGCTACTGGAAAAAGCGCTTCAAGGTAGCGGTGGCGTGGCGCAGGTTGACTATGACCTGATGGTTCCCGTGCGGTTACCTGATGCGACCGTTTCGATTTGGTTCGAGGCCAGCAAGTTCATGTCGTTCCAACAGTCTGTCGAAGTTGACTGGGATGCGTGCGGCGACGACAAATACCGCGAAACCGTACACGAGAAATTCATCCAATCCGATTCTGGTGGCGTTCACGTCGAGATCGGTGGCGGTGTCGCACTTCCAGACAAAGAACGCAACGATCTCTCGAAAGAGCTTCGTGCATGGGGTTTTGCCTCGCTCGACGACGCCGTCAAGCGCATGATCCTTGGTGACATTCCGCCCGTGTCGGAAGACAATCGCAAGTTGCCCGATGGGATGGAAAAGGCCTACCGAAACTTCACCGTCGACAAAAAGTCAAGCTTTCGACGAAACTTCAGCGAGGGGATGGTCTTCCAGAAAAACCTCGGCCCCAAGTCGACGCTGCCGAACATCACGGAAATGAAGGACAAGACCGGAACCGCACTTAAGTGGACTGATTTCGCGCGAACGGTAGACCTTGATGATCCCTTCTTCCGTTCCTTGGCCGTGCGTGTTGTCGTGGGCGCAGACTTCAAGAACCTTCCGATCGACACCATCGAGGTCAAGCTCAAGTACAAGACCGACAACGACACGAAGATCGCCGAGTTCTTGTTCGATGGCACAAAGGTGCAAGCCGAAGGCTCCGCATTGTTGAAGGACGCGTCGGGCACTATGACCTTCAACCCGATGATGAGCAACAACAATCGAGAGTACGAGTACGAGTACGAAGTTAGTTACAAGGGCTCTGCCAAAACGCTGAAAGTGCCCATCCAGAAAGTGAACGACCCGATCCTCAAGATCAACGTGGATGACGTTGGAATCTTCTCGGTAGACATCGAGGCTGGCGACATCGACTTTGACGAAGTGAAGAGCGCATCGGTCAGTGTTCAGTATGACGATGTGCCCGCTGGGGTTCCGAAAGTTTCGCAGACGGTCACGCTCACCAAAGAAACGACAAGAGCCAACATTCAATCGCTGATCTTCCAGCCCCGGACCACGCCTTACAAGTATCGCGTCAAGTACAAGATGTCATCCGGACGCGAGTTTGAGGTAGACTGGAAACCCGAGCAGTCGCGGCAGCTATTCGTTAACGATCCATTCTCGGCTCAAAAGATCGTAAACATCCGTTCCGTGGGTGATCTTGAAACGCGCATTTCCAACATTCAGGTCGATATCGAGTACGTCGATGATGTTGCTGCATACCGCCAGACCCAGTCGATCAACCTCAACAAATCCATGCCTTTCTCCGACTGGATCATTCCAGTCATCGACGAGTCTCGTGGCAAAGTGACCTATGCCGCCAAGGTCTTCCTCAAGAACGGCTCAGTGATCGAACTGCCCATGACCGAAGCAAAATCGGCGACGATACTCGTGGGCACGCCCTCCATACGCGTCTCGCTGCTTCCTGATCTCTTGGAGTATGACAAATTGAAAATCGTCAAGGTGACGATGCGGTACAAGGACCCGGCCAATGCCGTCGACGAGACCGACGACATCATGTTCCGCAAGAATGACACCCTTCCCAAAGAATGGATCATCGAGATCGCTGATCGAACCAAAAAGGAATACGAGTGGGAGGCAACATACTTCATGAGTGATGGCACCCAGAAAAAGAGCCTTATCACTCGCTCGAGCGACGAGTCGCTGATGCTTGATATGCCAGTCTAATACAAAGGTTTCAACTCGCCTAGCGCGCCTTTCAACGGTGCGCTCAGGTATTTCGTTTCGATCATCGTCAACTTCTAAGCTATTCATTCGCGAGGTCGTCATGCTCTATCTCAACCCGCCCTATCTCATCGTCAATGGTGTTTCCTTGCTTCCTGACCATGAAGATCCTGAGCAGTTTTATTACATGCCGATGATGCCGAAGTTCAGCTCTCTGCCTGACCCAGTGACCGGTGCAGACGTGCCAAGGCTCCAGATCATCAAGTTTCGTTCAGACTCCGGCAAGGGTGGTGGTTTCATGAATATCGATGTCAACATCGGCCTCTCGATGTCGGTCCTCGATGATCTCAAAGGTGAAATCAAATCGAAGCTCAAGGTTCGTAATCCTCGCCTTTCGCCCATTCCTGTCACCGATGGCTCAGTCAAGCTCGTTCTCTTTGATCGTGATTCCACCGCCACAACCGGCCCAGCTCGATTTGTCGAGAACATTCGCGGGTCCGCTAAACCCGCGCTTTATGGCGACAACCAAGCCGCATTCAGCGCCGAATTCAGCGAAGAAGGCATCCAACTTCTCGAAGCAGCGATGAAAGGCGACATGTCGCCCATCGGTATTGTTTACAGCCTGGATTTCTTCGGGTTAAGGCCCAGCTACAAGGTCAAGCTCTTCGTCGATTGGGACCGCGTACAGAAGCACCTGGATGATAAGTTCTCGACGAGCCTCTTATTCGTGTCAACGGATATCGAAACAGTCGTTGATGAGTTGATCGAAAAGCGACTAATCAAATTCGAAGGGCTTAGGCTCACGACCGAGGAAGACGATCCAGGTTCCAAAGCCGCTTACGACCGCGCGAAAAACCAAGTTCTCGACATGATTACAGATGCGTTCTTCCAGCCAACCTTGGACCCAATCAAGGATTCAGGCCCTAGCGATCTTGACAAGGCCGCCAAATTTATTGGTCAGCTCTCGTTGCTCGGCATGACCGGCGGCGCATCAGCGATGGGCGGGTTCTCTTACAAACATACCGACATAACACGAATCGATAAGAAGCGCCTCAACGTCGAAATGAGCGAGAGCACAACTGTCAAGCGGTCCATCTATCCGCAGGGACACTTGTCGGGCCTATTCCGTTTGTTGCGCGACACACAATTCCCGGTTGACAAGCTCCTTCTCGAAGTCAGCCTCAATGATCCCTGGTTCAAAAACCGCCGCGTCCGGGTCTTCAGCTCTGCTCCCTGGAAGCAGGACGGCATCGGAAGCATCAACGTCAAACTGAAATACGGCGACGACATCAAGGGCGTTTTGCTCAATTCGGACAAAGCCGATCAAGAAGTTTCTTGGCTGAGTCTGCTCACCAACGGCGCAATCCAATGGCCTGTCGAAGTAAGCTATGAAGTGAGCTTCACTGGCGCTTCCGATGCGCAGCGGCCACAAGTGCTTCGCGCACCAGCACAAATCGTCGACCAAGAGTTGGCCGAGATCCGCCCACGTGATTTGTACAACGTGCGTGAAGTTCCAGTCGTGCCGGTCAACATGCCTTGGGATGATTTTTCCGCCGTCGAGCTTGGGCTTCGTCTCAAAGACGCGGCAGGCACCGTTACATCAGCGCATGGGCTCATGATTCGCAAGGAAACTCCCGCATTTACCTGGCGTGTGATTACCCCTGTCGATCAGCAACACACTCTTGAATACCAAGCGACTTACTTCGCCGTCGATCAACGCAAGCACGAAAGGCCTTGGACCGCGCCCGAACTCGATCAAGTCATCCTCACCGACCCGCGTGGCGTGCCCTTGCAAGTCGATGTCATGGTCACGTCCTCAGCATGGATGATGGCCGAGATGGTCTTCATCGACGTCGAATACAACGACCCAGCCATGAGCATTCATCAACGCAAGTCATTCACATTTCAGAACGGCGATACATCCGCAAAGCCATTCGTCGTCTATCCAAGCGGCGCGAGCACCAAGCCCGTCAACTACCACATCACCATGCTTCTCAAAAATGGCAACGTCATCGAAATCCTCGACTCGCGTACAACCAAGCCACGCATCGTCTTCACCGGCGCACAGCGAGCCCAGCGTCTGGTTGAAGTCAAACCCGCCAGCGATACCTTCGTCACAAAGAAAGTCAAAGAAGTCAAGGTCGATGTCAAATACGAAGGTGGCGGCGCCGCCTCTGAAGAAACGTTCGCTTTCAATTCCTTCGTTGATTCGGGCGTCTTCGAATACGTAATCCCCGATGGCGCGCCCGAAAAATTCCAGTTCCGTGTCACCACTCTTTTCATCAATGGCATGGTGAACGCAGGCGATTGGACCGACAGCAAGAATTCAACGTTGAACATTCCTGTAGGTTGATTTGGGGCTCGCACTTCTAATCAATCGAGTCTGATCTTTCGCGCCTAACACACTGCGCACAAGGAGAATCTCATGCTTGTTCTTGGTTCAGCCACGTTCACCATCGACGGCGTAACCATCTTCAAAGATCACGCCGATCCCGATCAGTTCTGGTACCTCGCCGCACCCGTCACGCTCGCGCGACGCCCCATCGATCAGCGTGCAAGCTTCACGTTCATCAAGTACAAACCAAAAGCCGTTGAAGCAGGCAAGGGTGGCGGTTTCTTGTTGTTCACGACCGAAGTAAAGCTCACGCCCGGCTCTATACTCGAAACCAAGATCATCGCAGAAATCACTTCAAAGACAGGTTCGAGAACCCCCAAACTCGCCGCTGTCGCCTTCGATTCCGGCACCGTGCAATGCGTCGCGCTCGATCTCCAAGGTTCCGGTGGCACCTCAAACCCTGCACCAGCTGGTGCATTCAAAGCCGTCCAAAAAATCCTCGGCGCTACTACTCCCTCACTCTCCGGCGACAACAACGCCCTCTTTTCTCTCGCGCTGACCCCAGAAGGCGCGACCATCATCGACCAAGCCTTTGGTCAAGGTGCCCAGCCCGTGGGCGTGATCTACGACCTCAAGTACACCGCATTGCGCCCGGCTCTGAAGGTCAAAATCACCGCCGATTACAAGCGCGTCTACAACCAATTTAAAGCAAGTCTCGAAGGGCAATACTACTTCTTCAATGCCTCCCTCGAAGCACAGTTTGAGTTCCTGAAGCAAACCGGCGCAATCAAGATCGAGGTTATCGATTTCACCGGTGCCGCCGATCGTGAAGACAAAGAAAAATGGGCCCTTGAGTTCTTCCGCGACAAGCTCATGACAGACTGGTTCACGCCCACCCTCGTCCCAGGCGAAGTTCGTGGCGGCGCCACTCCGGCTTCTCCCGCTACCCCAGGCAGCATTCCAACCACTAGTACTGTCGCCTCAGCAATCGGTAGCGCAGTTGGCGGCGCAGTCGGTGGCACTCCAAGTGCCGCTGCTGGAAGTTCAACAGGCACCGCCGTTGCCTCCGCAGTACGAGGCGGTACGCCGACTTCTACGCCCGCCGCTGGTTCGCCAAACCCCGCAACTAGCTCCGCAACTTCCTCTTCAACCACTTCCTCTTCAACCTCAACTTCTCCATCAACTGTCACACCCGCCGCCCAGCAAACTCCTTCAACGTCCAAGCCCGCGACGGCAACACTCGAAGTAACCCGCCGCGACCCAGATCCTACTCCCAACACCTTCGGAATCGATTTCACCCCCGCAACCACAGGCACCGCCGAACGAATCATCATCCGCGGTGCAAACCCAAAGGTTGAAGTCAACGACTCGCTCACCAATGTTGCTGCCGACGGATCTATCAACATTGATCTACCCGCAAACTCTTCGCGTCGAATCCGCGTGCATTTCCCAGGCCAACCAACGCCTGAAACCTTCCACCTCCGATTCGCATTCGACCAACCTCCAGCCTCGCCTTCAAATCAACTCGAAGTCACCCCCGCAATTATGTCCGCTTACCAAAGCGGCTCTCCAGCAAACGATCCAGTTTTCGCCAGCGACGGTCTCCACGAACTCGAACGCAACGGCGCCGTCACAGGACTTGCTCCTGGTGGCAATGGTTCAGCCGCCTTGAGGCAATGGGTTAAGTTGCAAGTGATCGCTGGCACCGTTCTCACCTTCCAAGGACGCGCAAGCTTCGAAGGCCGAATCGCTGCCTATCCGCACAACATGAAACTCTCCACTCGCCGACGCAAAATCGCTGAACAAATCGTGCGGTCCGCGAATGGCTCCGTCGGCGCAGGTCAAGATGTTGGAGACAACGCCGACGAAGCCGATCCGACGCCTCCCAACCCAAATCCTCGCTTGCGTGAAACAACTATCTTGGGACAAGTGTTGGGTTCGCTCGTAATCATCGAGGCAACCATCACGCGTGGCGCCGATGTAGTTACGCCTGGCATTTCTATCAATCCCGACAAGCCCAAAGAGCCGGAAAAAGACACCGATGCCACAAAGCCCAAGCCACCAGAACTCCCGAAGGAAATACCCGGCGCTCCACAGATCGCCCTCAAGCTCAAGTTCATCCATCAAGACGAGCAAAAAATCGTCACCTTCGAATACGACCGTCAAGAAGCCGTTCAACGCACCTACGCGCCCCAAGGCCTCATCGGGCTCTTGACCACTGACTTAGAACGCAGGGCTCCCCACTTTATCGAAGTCGATCTCGATGATGCCTTCTTCCATACCCTGCAAATCGAAGTCAAACCACCGCTCGGCACCGAACGCATCGGCCTCGCTTCGTCCAGCGTTTCAATCGACTATGGCCCAATTGGTGCGCCCGACAGTCGCCGCAGGCAGGTTCGCTTCAACGCCCCGAATCTCAACCAGCAGTTAGTCGAGTTCTTCCTCAACACCCGCAAAGACACCAACTTTCAATACACCGCATCTTTCTCGTTCGAACCTGATTCAGGATGGCTGGGTTCCAAGGACGAATACACCCAAGGCCCCGTGCCATCTAATTCGCGCGTGATCCAACTCGATCCGCGAAAGATCGTTGGTTTCCTCGAAGTTGAAGTTCTCCCAGGCGACATCGACCCCAACCTCGTAGAACTCATCGAGGCGAGACTTAAATATCCTGCTGCCAGACCCGCCGATTTCACCTCGACCTTCATCGTTCGTCCTGGTGCGGCACCACAATCTTGGAAGCTCCGGCTCGATACCCCCGTGATCCAGACTTACAGCGCACAACTCATTCATCACCTCAAAGATGGCACGATCCGAACTGGTATCGCCATCGAGCAGTACGCGTCCAAACTCTTCGTTCACGACCCGTTCACAGATGCGCTCGAACTGATCTTCATCCCAAGGCTCGACCCAGCAAGCGTTCTTCAAGCGTTCATCGACGTCGAATACACCGACCCGGCAAACAACTTCGTGCGGCGCGAACGCAGAGAAATCACCGGCCCATTCTTTGAGAATTCTCGCATTCGTATCTCGATCATTGACCCGACCCTGCGTTCATTCAAGCACAAGATCACGCTCATAACAACACAAGGACTCATCCAGAAACCCACCATTACAACGGATAACACGTTCATCGAGATTTCGACATGACAATCGCATCCGGGCCAGGACTCCCGCTATCAAGCCTCTGGATGTTCGATAGCGCCCTGAAGCGAGTCTTTAATCGTGCGACAACGCTCATGCCCGGTCCCGCGACACACCTCGCACAAGCTCTCAATTCTCTCGCGTGCCGCCGTGTCACATCCTGGCACGATGTCGCCGCACACTCAAGCCGTCTCACTCGCTCGGGCGCTCCTGTCAATCTGCTCGTGAGTTTGTCCGACAATATTCTTGGCGTCCACGCTGACATCGAAGTTCCCGAAACGCCTACGACCCAGTGCTGGGAGCGCACACTTCAAGCCGCAGGCATGAATACGCACTTCCCCAGTCGTCCGTGGCCAAGAGTGCGAAATCCAACCCGCTGCGACATCGAGCTTGGGCTGGCTCCCGATCCAGATCAGCCCTTGGCAAACGCGTATTTCACGCCAGGGCTTGATCCTAGCCAACTTTCACTAACAATACCAAGCGATGTCATGTCGGTCATCAACCACTCGACCATCTACGCCTTAGGCGTTCAGCACGATGGTGGCCACATGTACACCTGTCTTCGCAGCCCCAATGCAAATAGCGTCAAACACTTCGCCAAGCAACTACAGATTTCAAACGACGTCGCGAATCTTATAGCCAGCGTAACCGAACTCGCACTTGCCAACCGTTGGCCCAGCCGAATCGGGCTTTCAATACGTTGGTCGGGCCTGCGACGAGCATTAAGGCTGCATCTGCCACGTGCTATTTGGGTATCTGATCCTGTCGGCCAACTCGCCCGACTTTCACGCGAGTTAGCAATGCCTGCTTACCTTGCAACTGAACTCGCCGCAGACTCCAGATTTGTCCCAGGGCCACTGTGGATTTGTGCCATCGGCGTACGAGTTGATGTGCTTCCATGTTTCGAACCAACTCGCTGAAACTAATCCACAATGAAACAGATGTGATAAACCAACCGTACCCACGGCCTGCTCCTGCCCACGAACCGTTGTCACAATGAGTCTCGTGCTACAACTGGCCGATGCAAGAAGTCTCACGACGGGTAAGAGAATCTTTACAAACGAATTCAAACGTGCCGCGGTCAAGCTGGTCCTCATTTAGCGGCACACTATGGCTTCGGTCGCCACGCGTCTGGGCGGTGACTATATCTCGCTTCGCAAATAGGTCTAGGCGTTCAATATTGCCACGGCGACTTCCACCGTTCCCACTGACCTGCCGCCGGATCAGCGGCATCGCCACCTCAACGCGAATCGCAAGATCGTCGTCAAGCTCATAAAATCAATGAGAATCTGCTCTAAAGTCTGCACGAAGTTTCGTGTGCAGACCACCGACTTGGCGCACTCAAACCCAATTGCACGCAACACGCTTGGTCAGAATATCGCGCTGGCCGACGCGCCCAACAAGGTCTTTTGCACAGACATCACATACATCGCAACCAACGAAGAGTTCTTCTTTTTGGCGAGTGTGATGGACGTGTACAGTCGTGCAATCGTGGGCTGGAGCATGAGCGAAACCATGACCTGGCAACTCTTGGACTACGCGCTGCGAGCAGCTCTTACTTCTCAAAAATCCGCCTTTGATTTGCTGCATCACTAGGGCCGTGGCGTCCAGTACTCGAGTCAGCAGTATCGCGCGTTGCTCGATCGTCATGGCGTGTTGGCGAGCATGAGCCGCACTGGCAACTTGTATGACAACGCGATGGTAGAATCGTTCTGGGGGAAGCTGAAGACTGAAATGGTGTACCATAAGCACTTCAGGACGCGTGCAGCTGCGCGAGCGGCGGTGTTTGATTCCATCGAAGCGTTCTACAGCCGCACGCGTCTGCACGCCGCACTTGAATACCTGCGCCTCAAGCGTTCGAGGCTCGTAAGCCTGGTTAACGAAAGCGTGTCAACGGATACTGGGTCGGCCATTTCGAAGGTATTCTTTGATCAGTGTTTCGGGTTACGTATGACAGACTCACATTCTTGCAGAGCCTACGCACAGCGTCAAGCAGGGGTAACCGTGATGGCGTTCTGTGATGACAAACGCCGCACCAGGGATATGCTTCATCGATGCAATCGGTTCGCTAATGAAGTAAACGTACTGAACACAGACTTGATTGTGCCACAGACTTGTTATCATATAAGGATCAGTTCATGAGCGGGCTCGATACATTCAAAATCGCGATCAGGCAAAACCCGCTGCTCAAAGTGGTCGTGTACCGCCCGCTGATCTTTGTGCTCAACAGCACTGTTCGGCGCGCGCAAGCGCGAGCGATTAAAGCGCAGTGGAACCAGCGCCATCGCGACGTGCAAGGCTGCCCAGACAACCGCAACATTCCTCGTGTACCTGACGCTGGCCGCATTGTGGGCGACGTGCAGACCATGCACAACGGCATCAAGATTCGGCGCGGCAGCTACTACGGTTCCGAAGTCTCGCACGTGCTCAAAGCTAACAAGGGCGTGCACGAACCGCAGGAAGAATGGGTGTTTCAAGAAGTACTCCCACATGTGCCCAGCGACGGCGTTATGATCGAGCTTGGTGCGTACTGGGGCTTCTACTCCGCATGGTTTCTGAGTGATTTACGTAGCACAGACGTCTCTTCTGTGCGAACACAGACAAAACGTCGTGCGTTTCTGGTCGAGCCCGAGCCTGAAAACCTCAAGATGGGGCAGGACAACTTCCGCCTGAACGACCTACAAGGCGAGTTCCTGTGCGCGTTTGTGGGATCAAAGCCCGCCAAGGACGACATGGGGCGGCGGATCGTGTGCGTTGATGAACTGGTGGGCATTCACAATCTTGATCGTGTGCACATACTGCACTGCGATATTCAGGGCTACGAGATGGACATGCTCGATGGCGCACATGACACACTCGCGGCTCGCAAGGTCGATTACGTATTTATCTCAACCCACTCGCAGGAGCTGCACCAACGCTGCCGCCAGCGCCTGATTGATTCGGCGATGACCATACTCGCCGACGCCGATATGAATGACACATACTCGTTCGACGGGTTGATTGTGGGGCGAAGAACAGAGCTTAAGGGTGCCGAGCCGGTAACGATTTCAAAAAAGAGCGTCCATGGGCTTGTGTGAAGGCTTAAACGCACGATTCTCAAACTGTTCCAGCTTCGGCAGTATCGCCCACTTTCATCCTTTGCAGCCTCTTCGCATGTATTCGCGTTGGCTTGCATAACTCACGTGAAACAAAGCACATACGGCGTATCTGGCGAATCTGTGCCGACGGATGCCAACAGATGCGGTCGGATGCTTCGCTACAATTTGCACCACAAGTGCGCCGCATTTTGCATCACAAATGCGCCGACTGTACCGAAGCAAGCCTCAGACGCGTCGATCAACGTTCGTTGTCGGCATCGGTCAATAG
>Ga0105045_10001732_pt1 | contig 17998 bp, 18 predicted proteins | sample MAT02_FD_78089 | JGI IMG/M metagenome (GOLD analysis project Ga0105045, IMG submission 78089) | Freshwater microbial communities from Lake Fryxell liftoff mats and glacier meltwater in Antarctica - MAT-02 (megahit assembly) | ecosystem: Environmental > Aquatic > Freshwater > Ice > Liftoff... | reverse complement strand
GGCGTGCGAAGGGTCGCCCGATCGCCTGACCGAGGCAATCAGCGCCGCCGCAGACGCCGCAGGAATGCGCTGGGCAGGCTGACCAGAGGTAGCCAATGGAGTTCGAACCCACGTTCGAACCAGGAATTGGCCCGCGGTTGCCCCGCAGGTCAGCTCAGCGCAACGGTGCCGCTAAGTTGCAGTGCTGTAATTCAACCATGAGCGCGACTCTGATCGGGACGCGGTTCACCACGCCGAGGTGCCTGGGTGCGATCGGCCTGCTCTCGTCGCTCTCGGCGGTCGGCACGATCGGGTCCCCAACCCTCCTCAGTCAACCGTTGATGCTCGTCGTGTTGAGTCCAAGGCTCCCATTCCTTGCGCTGGCTGCGTCTCAGGTCTCGCCGCTGCTGCTGGTACCCATCGTGGTCGCACGGCTCTGTGCCGGCGATGTGTTCCACTTCCACCTCGGAGCGCACGGGGCGCACCGGCTCCTGACCAACCATCGGCTGATGCACCATCGCCGTCTGAGCGGGATGCGGCGCGCTGTTACTCAGTCGAACGTGGTGACCTTTGCCCGTACCCGCTACCGCTCCTATGAGGCCCTCGCCCGCAACGGCGTCCTCGTCGCGGTGCTCCTCCGCCCCATCGGTCGCCACCTGGCCCTCGCCGGAGCGGCCGGGGCGTGCCCCCGACGTGTCGCCATCGCCGATCTGGTCGGCACCTTCGCCTACGTCCTCGTCGTCGTGCTGAGCGCCCACTCGCTCACGCGATAGCACCGCCCGAACATCCGGCCTGCTGCTTCGGCTTGCGGTTGCTCCACCGGGTGGCGATCAGCCGATGGCCACCACGACGTTGTCGACCTTGCCGTTGTGCTGGTCAGGACCTGTGTCGATCCGGCCGTTCGCCACTCGGGCACCGATGGCGATCGGTGTCGCCGAACTCGTCGGCCGAAGGTCGCCGGTCAACCCGGTCTTGGACCAGGTCTGGCTCGTCGTCGTGCCCGAACTGCTCCACCACGTGACCACGGTCGACACCTTCGAGCCGTCGCGGATGCAGCGCACCCGATACCAGCGGTCGGCCTGGAGCGAGATGCCCGCAGTGACGTTGAGTTCGCCGGAGCGGCCCTTGACTCGGCAGGTGGGCCGGCGCTTGTCGACCTCGAGCTTCCACTGGACGGCATCGGCCCACACGCCCCGCTGCAGGACGTTGTTGCCGTTGTCGACGCTCGTGCTTGCGAGGTCCTCCGACAACGCATCGAGCGTGACATCGGCGCCGAACTCGAAGCGCGTGGTCCCAGGGTCGAACGCGTCGACCAAACCGGCATTGGTCACCAGCATGGCGGCCTGCGGCGCCGGGGCCCACGGGTCGAAGGTCGGGAACCGCAAGGCACGGTCGGTGCTCGAGGTCCGGCCCGCGATCGAGCGGATCCGTCCGTCTCCGACGGTGGACACCGAGAAGCGGACCGCCGCCGTCCCCTGGTTGGCCGAGTTCCACTGCGACGTGCCGAACGGCAGCGTGGCGTTGTCGAAGCCGAGGCTCAGTTGCGGCGTGGCGACCGCAGCGTTGGTCACGCTCGGCCAGACCAGCAGGCCGAACGCCACAAGGACCGCCATGGCCGTGACGCGCCGGCGAGGACGGCGTTCGACGCCGGTCATCCAGCTGCGCATCCCTCCCAGGCCACCCACGGCGGTCACCGTAGTGCCGGAAGCAGCGCAGCCCCTGCTCGACGGTGACTCAGTTTGATCCCGGCGGGGGGTCGAACATGGCCAGCTCGGCAACATCGGGCGCTTGAAAGAGCAGTAGCCACCCGTCGAGGTCGGCGCGGCGGATGGGGTAGCCGTCCCAGGGTGGCTGCGAGTTCCTTTCATCGATGCGCCGCCAGAGTTCGTCGGCAGGCACATCGAGGTAGTGCAGTTCGACGCCGACACCGAGGTCACGAGCCACCGCTCGCATCTCGTCACGTTCAGTCCGCGCCCAGAGCCCAAAATCGAGGACGACGCCCAGACCGAGGCGTAACGTCGCCTGTGCGAGCAGCCAGAGTTCGTGTTCCACCTTCTTCTGGGTGGGGCCGTCCCAGGGAGTGGAGCCGAGCGCCCAGAGCCACTCATCCTTCGTGAGGCGCAAGGCACCCCGGTCCGTAGCCAGCTGCCTGGCGAGTGTGGACTTACCCGTCCCGGGCAACCCGCAGGTGAGGATCAGTCGGACCTCGTTCATCTGCCGTAGTCAAGCAGCGCAGCCCCTTGCTCGGGGACTGGAGGATGTTGCCGCCGGTCATGGACCCCAGCGAAGGTGGAGCAGCAACACGGGTCGACGGTGACGATCGGTCGAAAAGCGATGAGCGATGTGCGAGCGGATTGAATCGGCGTCCTGGCGAGGACGGCCTGGTTGTCTTCGCCACGGAACACGATCTCGTCGCCCTCCGTGATCCCGCGGGCATCGCGCACGGCCTTGGGTGCGGTCACCTGCCCGTTTGATGTGACCTTGGCTACTGCGTCCATCGAGCGTCAGGGCCCCCGCCGAAGCTCCGAAAAAGGCAGGGTGGTGGGCCATGAGGGAATCGAACCCCCGACCTCCTGCGCGTCATGCAGGCGCTCTAGCCAACTGAGCTAATGGCCCCGGAGCGACGAAGATAGCAGGCTGACCCAAGACGCCAGAACCCAGATCGCCGGCCGGGTTCGACCGCCCGGATCTGGGCGAAACCGAGATCGGGATCGCCTGGCCAGAACCGCCATTGCCGGGTGGGTTGCCCAAGCACGAAACGGAGCAAAATCGGATACGTAGAATATCGCGAGGGATGGAGAAGCACTTCGTTGTCAGACCCCCTGCGTAGGGTTCGTTCATGTCCACGGTTGCCGACCCGCAGATCGCTGCAACGCTCGATGAGCTTGCCGGTGCCTCCTCGCGGCTCATCGATCTGGCGGTCGATCCCACCGACATCACCGATGCCTACGCCTACTCGCGCGAGTTGGAGGCGGTCAGCCGACAGATCCGCTCGCTCCAGATCGGATTCCTCAACGCCATAGAGCGCAGCGGACTGCACCGGGCCGATGGACACGCATCTCCCAAGGTGATGTCACGCCACGCCAACAACCTCTCCCCTGCCGAGGCGCTACGGCGAGACAAGGCCCGCCGGATGCTGCGAGCCATGCCCCTGGTGGCGGCCGCCTTCGCCGAGGGGTCCATCGGCCCCTGCCAGGTCGACCGGATCACCCGCACGTACGCAAACAAGCGGGTGAGACACGACCTTGAAGCGCAGGATGCGAACGTCGCGATCCTGGCGGCAAGGGAGTCCTACGAGACGTTCGATCGCCGGTTGACGGACTGGGAGCGCCTCGCCGACGAGGACGGGGCCGGCGATCGAGCCGAGCGTTCTCATCGCGACCGCAACTTCTCGTTCCATCAAAACTTCGACGGATCCTGGCGCATCGAGGGCGGCGTGGGCGCGCTCCAGGGTGCCGAAATGGACGCCATCCACCGCCGATTCGTCGAGCGCGAGTTCGAAGCGGACTGGGCCGAGGCCCGGTCTCGGCTGGGCAACGATGCCACCGTCGCTGACCTTCGCCGGACCGACGCCCAGCGCCGAGCCGATGCTGCCCTGGCGGCGTGGAAGGCCGGCGCCGATATCCAGGCTGGCCAACCCGGCGGCTCCTCGGTGGTCACCAACATCATCATCGACAAAGAGACGATGGAGCGCGAGCTCCGTCGGATGTGCGGCGAGGACCCGGGGCCCGATGAGCGAGCAAAGACTCTCCTGGGCGACGCCGTCAACGACCTTCCGCTCGACGCCAGCGACCCGCCTGGCTCCGCCAAGTCCGGAGGCGAGGCCTCGAGCGCCGACGAGGCGGGCCCTCGCCGGGCAGGCTTCGCGTGCTGCACCGAAGATGGCCACCCTCTGCACCCCACCGAGGCAGTGGCAGCGGCGCTGCTCGGCCACGTGCGGCGCGTGGTGATTGGCGCCAATGGGGTCACGCTCGACATGGGGCGCCTCCGTCGGCTCTTCGACGGACCTCGGCGCGACGCTGTGATGTTGTCGAAGAGACGATGCTCGTGGGTGGGCTGCCTGGTTCCCGTGAGCGACTGCCAGGCCGACCACCTCGTGGGGTTCAACGGCCCCAAACAGGGAAGTACGTGCCCCGACAACGGGGCGCCGCTCTGCGGCAGGCACAACCGGCTCAAGGAGCGAGGGTTCACCCTCTACCGAGACGAGCGCGGCCACCTGCACCTGCTCCGCCCCGATGGCACCGAGATCTCTTGACCCCGGCCGCCCGAACGCGGCCTAGAGAATGGCGCCCGGGCCCAGCAGAACGCGCAACTCGCCGATCAGGCCACCGTTGGCGTTGACGCAGAATTCCTCGGACAGGCGCAGCTTCTGCTCACCCAGGTGCAAGATCACCCGTGACTCACCGGGGAACCGGCTGAGCAGGGCCTTGAGTTCGTCGACCAGCTTGGCGTCCACCCGGTGCGGCGAGATCTTGAGGAACAGCGGCGGCGCCCCATCGGTGATGCCCTCGAACACCTCGACGCCCATGGCGATGAACTTGGGCTGGTCGTCACGCTTGTCGACCCGGCCCTTCACGATGAGCACCGCATCGTCGGCGAGCAGGTGGCCGATGTCGGTCATGGTCTTGGGGAACACCATGACCTCGACCGACGTCTGGAGATCCTCGAGCGTGAAGACGGCCATCAGGTCACCCTTCTTGGTCCACTTCCGCTGCAACCCGTTCACCACACCGCCGACCACCCGCATAGCACCTTCGTCGGCTTCCATCACCTCGATGAGCGATCCATCGGTCTTGCGGCGCAAGGCCGCCTCGGCGCCCATCAGCGGATGGTCGCTCACGTAGAGGCCCAGCATCTCCTTCTCGAATGCCAACTGCTCCTTCTTCTCGAAGTGCAGCGCCGGGATCGGCGGTCGCTCCTCGAACCCGCCTCCCCCACTGCTGGCATCGTCGATCTCGAACAGGCTCATGACGCCCTGGTCACGATCCTTGCGGCGAGCAATGGTGGCGTCGACGATCTGTTCGTACACGGCGAGCAACCCGCGGCGCGGATGGCCCACAGAGTCGAAGCCCCCGGCCTTGATCAGCGATTCGAGCGTCTTCTTGTTGAGCACTGTCATGTCGACGCGCTCGCAGAAGTCGTAGAAGTCCTCGAAGGGCCCGTTCGCCTCTCGCTCGTCGAGCAACTTGCCCACCAGCGCCTCGCCCACATTGCGCACGGCCGATAGGCCAAACGGGATCACCTCGGTCCCATCGTCGAGACGAGCGGGCACGAAGTCTGAGCTCGACTTGTTGATGTCGGGCGTCATGACCTGGATGCCCATCGTGCGGCACTCGTTGAGGTAGACCGCCGCCTTCTCGAGGCTGGTCCTGACACTGGTGAGCAGCGCCGCAAGGTACTCGACGGGATAGTGCGCCTTCAGGTAGGCGGTCTGGAACGTGACCAACCCGTAGCCGAACGAGTGGCTCTTGTTGAACGCATAGTTGGCGAAGCCTTCGATGTCGTCGAACAGCGGCGTCCCCAGGTGGCCGTAGCCGGTGGCCTCGCAGCCCGCGACGAACTTGGACCGTTCGAGAGCCATGAGCTCGGGCTTCTTCTTGCCGCAGGCCTTTCGCAGGTTGTCGGCTTCGGCCAGCGAGAACCCGGCGAACTTCTGACTCACCCGCATGACGGACTCTTGGTAGATCATCAGTCCGTACGTGTCGCCCAGGAGTTCCTCGGCGGCGGGGTCGAAGTACTCGACTGGCTTGCGACCGTTTTTGCGATCGGCGTAGTCGTTGTGCATGTTCACCGACATGGGCCCTGGTCGGTAGAGCGCGATCAGCGCGGCAACGTCTTCGAACGAGTCGGGGTGCAACGAGCGCATCAGCGTGCGCATGGCCCCACCCTCGAGCTGGAACACGCCGATCGAATCACCAGCCCGCAACAAGTCAAGCGTGGTCTCGTCGTTGAGGTCGATGTGGTCGATGTCGACGTCGACCCCCCGGAACCCCTTGATGAGCTCGATCGCATCGGAGATGACGTCGAGGTTGCGCAGGCCCAAGAAGTCCATCTTGAGCAGGCCGAGTTCCTCGACACCGCCCATCTCGTACTGGGTGACCACCGGCGCGTTCTCGATGTCGCCACCCGCCAGCGGCTTGCGCTGGATGGGGAGGTAGTCCGTGAGCGGGTCCTTGGTGATGACGACGGCTGCGGCGTGGATGCCGTCTTGGCGACGCAGGCCCTCGAGTCCCTTGGCCACGTCGATGACCTTCTTGAGGTCGGGCTCCTCGTCGTACATCTTCCGTAGATCGGCGGCCATCTTGTAGCCGTCAGCGAACTTCTCGTGGGGCTCCAGACACGCGTACAGGGGCGTGTCTCGCCCCATGATCAGCGGGGGCATGGCCTTGGCCACCTTGTCGCCCACGGCATATGGGTAGCCCAGCACCCGCGCCGCGTCGCGCACCGCAGCCCGGGCCTTGATGGTGGAGAAGGTCACGATCTGAGCGACGTGATCTCGGCCGTAGCGCTCGGCGGCGTAGCGGATCATCTCGTCTCGGTAGCGAGAGTCGAAGTCCATGTCGATATCGGGCATGGAGGTGCGGCTCGGGTTCAAGAACCGCTCGAACAGCAGGTCGTACTTGATGGGGTCGAGGTCGGTGATCCAGAGGCAGTACGCCACGGCACAACCAGCGGCAGAACCGCGACCGGGGCCGACGCGAATGTTGCTGTCTCGGGCGTGCTTGATGAGGTCCCAGGTGATGAGGAAGTAGGAGCTGAACCCCATGTTCGAGATGGTCTCGAGCTCGAACGCCAGCCGCTCCACCACTGAGTCGGGCAGCGGGTCGCCCCAGCGCTTCTTTGCTCCCTCGAAGGTGAGGTGGCGCAGGTAGGTCGCATCGTCTTCGAAGCCTTCGGGCAAAGCGAAGTTGGGCAGCAGCGGGTTGCCGAACTCGATCTCGACGTTGCAGCGCTCTGCGATCCACAGCGAGTTGTCGCACGCCACCTCGATGTCGGAGAAGAGGTGGCGCATCTCCTGTGCGGACTTCAGGTAGTGGTCGTCGCCATGGAACTTGAAGCGATCGGGGTCGCTCATCAGCGAACCCGTCTGCACGCAGAGAAGGGCGTCGTGGGCCACGGCGTCGTGGCGGTGGGTGTAGTGGCTGTCGTTGGTGGCGAGCAGCGGGGCACCAATGCGCTTGGCGATGTCGAACAACTGCGGGTTGGTGCGGTGCTGCTCGGGGATCCCGTGATCTTGGATCTCCACGAACAGGTTGTCTCGCCCGAAGATGTCTTGCAGCCGGCCGGCCGCCTTGAGCGCCGATTCCTCGTCGCCGCGCAGGAGGTGCTGGAGCACGTGGCCGCCGAGGCACCCGGTGGTGGCGATCACCCCCTCGCTGTGCTCATCGAGGAGTTCCCAGTCGAGGCGGGGCTTGTAGTAGTAGCCCTCCATGAACGCGCGGCTGGAGAGTTGGATCAGGTTCTTGTAGCCGGCATCGTTCTCGGCCAGGAGCGTGAGGTGGTAGTAGAGCTTCTTGCCGCCCTCGGCATCGCCGCCCGAGTCATCGACGCGGCCGCGCCGGCTGGGCCGCTCATGGCGTGAATCGCCCGCCTGATAGGCCTCGAACCCGATGATGGGCTTGACGCCGTACTCCTTGCAGGCCTTGTAGAACGGCAGGACCCCATACATGTTGCCGTGGTCGGTGATGCCGATGGCAGGTTGACCATCGGCGGCTGCGGCCGCGACGACCTCACCAACGCGCGCCGCGCCATCGAGCATCGAGTACTCGGTGTGTACGTGGAGGTGGGTGAACGAATCGCCCACGGATCTTCCTCATCGCTTGCGGACACGAATGCCCTGAACGGACACGAATGCCCTGATGGACATGGTCCACAGCCCGTCCACAAGGGTCATCCCCAGACTGTGGACAAATCACATGGCTGTGATTTCCGACCGTACCTATCTGGCGGCCGTCTGTCCACCGCTGCCCGACGTGGGTTCGGAGACCTTCACCACGGTCTTGCCGATGTTGGCTCCGGTGAACAACCCGTTGAGGGCATCGACCGCGTGCTCGAGCCCCTCGTACACCTGCTCACGGTGCACCAGCCTTCCCTCGGCCTCCCACGCCTTGAGGTGGCCGAACGCCTCATCGAAGCGGCCCCATTCGTTGAGCGTGTTGAAGCCCGACATCGTGCCGCAGCGCGCCAGCAGGTTGGTGTAGTTGGCCGGCCCAGGGTGCTCACCGGTCAGATAGCTCGAGATCACGCCGCAGAGCGCCACGCGCCCACCCTGGGCGAGTCGGCCGAGCACGGCGTCGAGGATCGGACCGCCCACGTTGTCGAAGAACACGTCGACGCGCTTTGGGCAGTGCTCCTTCAGCTGCGCGGGAAGGTCTCCCGCCCGGTAGTCGATGCACGAGTCGAACCCGAACTCGTCAACCACCACCTTGCACTTCTCGGGTCCCCCAGCAATCCCCACCACGTGCGCACCGGCGATCTTGGCGATCTGGCCCGCCAGGGACCCGGTGGCGCCGGCCGCGGCCGAAACCACCACGGTCTCCCCCGGCTGGGGCTTGGCGATGTCGGTCATGCCGAAGTAGGCGGTGGCGCCCGTGGAGCCGTAGACCGACAACATGGCCAGATGGTCGACCACGCCGGGGATCACCGTGGTGAACAGGTCGTCGCGCACGACGGCGTACTCCTGGAAGTCCGACAATGTGGTGACCACATCGCCCACCGCATAGGCGTCGCAACGGGTCTCGATGACCTCGGCGACGCCTGCGGCGCGGATGGGGTCGCCCAACTGCACCGGCGGCAGGTAACCGCGCTGGTCATCGAGCCAGGTGCGAACCGCAGCGTCGATGCCGATGTAGGTAGTGCGCACGAGCGCTTCTCCCTCGACCAGCGCTGGTGCCGGCACCTCGATGCATTCGGTATCGCCCGGTTGGACCAACCCCGTGGGCCGCCGACGAAGCACCACCTGCCGGTTGGTCAGATGGTTCATGGCGAGCTCAGAGGTAGGTGCCGGGGCGAGTGTCGCCCGCATCGGCCGTGGGGTCACCGGGACCACCGGGACCACCGGGACCACCAGCGATGGCCCCCGGGGGTAGCTGGCCGCGGATTTGTTCGAGCTGATTGCGGGCCGCCATCTGCTGGGCGAACAAGGTGGCCTGGATCCCGTGGAACAGACCCTCGAGCCAACCGACCAGCTGGGCCTGCGCAATGCGAAGCTCAGCGTCGGAAGGTTCGTTGGTGTCGCCGAAGGGAATGGCGACCCGCTCGAGCTCGGCCCGGAGGTCGGGCGACAAGGCCGCTCCCACCTCTTTGATGGAGCTGTCGTAGATCGACTTCAACCGACCGCGCGCCGGACCATCGAGGTCGGCTTGGTGCACCTCTTCGAGCAACTGCTTGATCATCGAGCCGATGCGCATGACCTTGGCTGGCTCTTCGACCGCCTCACGACGCTCCTCCGGCTCGACTGGCTCGATGGCGCCATCGCCGGGACGGTCGACCAGCTCGCCGCGCGCCACCTCGGGGCTGGCCGCCTCGGTGTTGGCCGCCTCGGTGTTGGCCGCCTTGGGGTCTGCGGCGGTCTGGAACTCGGTCATTGTGCCTCTCCTACGAGCAACGGGACGAACATTTCGGCAGCGGTGAGCGACCCGTGACGACCGACCAGCTCGAAGGGACCACCGTCGGCAGCATCGTGGAACGAAACCGGCTCGCGGGCGACCAGCGCCACGTCGCCCAGCCGCTGGCGCGCCGCATCGGTGACGCGATCGCCCCACCATCCCTCCTCGACCGTCTGATCGCGCGAGCGCACCCAGGCCACGTCGCTGTGGTGCGCAACCGCGGCCTCGAGCAGGGCGTCGTGGCGGCCGGGGCGCGCGTGCAGCCACCGGAACCGTCCCTCCCCGGACTGAAAGGACACCTGGGCGAGCACATCGGCGTGGGGGTCGATGATCCGGTCGCCTACATCGATGAGCCCGTGGTCGGCAGTCACCACGAGCGCTGCGCCCGGCGGCAGCACGGACAAGATGTCGGCCACCAACCGATCGACCGCCTGGAGCTCGGCGTCGTAGTGCTCGGCCAGGCCGTACTCGTGGGCCACCTTGTCGATGCCGTCGTAGTACGCGTAGACGAACGGCTCGCCCGCAGCGAGCGCAGCGCGCAACTCGACCACCATCGTGGATGGCACCCGATAGCCCCGGAACCTCGTGCCACCCAGGTGCGCAGCGCTGAAGCCCGAGTTGGCGAACTCGGCCTTGGTGACGATCGCAGCTCGTTGGCCGCAGAAGCTCTCCGTGGGCTGGAACACCCCTGGCGCGATGCGGCGTCGGGCGTCGCCTTCGGGCGTACTCCAGCGCAAGATGTTGAGCACTTGGTGGTCAACGGCCACGCGGTAGCCCATGACACCGTGCTCACCAGGCGTGAGGCCGGTGGCGATGCTGGTGAGCGCCGTGGCCGTGGTGGACGGCGAGACGCTGGTGATGGGCCCACCGACCAGGGCCGACAACGTGGGCGCCAGCGCCCGCCGTGCCTGCAGTTGCTCCCAGCCGAGGCCATCGAGCACGAGGAGGACGACCTGGCCTGCGTCGAGGGCTGGAGCTGGGATCCACGGCGGGGGTTCGATCGATCCGTCGAGCAGCGCGGGGACGATGTTGGAGATGCACGCTCCCGCGTAATCGGGGAGCACCGGCTTGTCCAAGACTGTCCTTTCGTGCGGGGCAGCGCCACGCTACCTGCACCGCGGGCCACATCGCATTGCGGCTGGTCATCGGCGGTTCGCCGGCGCAGCCAGCACTGCCCCGTAGGATGCGTGCGGTGAAGGTGTCGACTCGTGGTGACTATGCGTGCCGGGCGCTGCTGTCGTTGGCGCTCCATGCCGACGGCAGCCCCACATCGGTGCGAGACATCGCCGATCGAACGGCGCTTCCCCAGCCCTACCTCGAGCAGATCCTGCTCGCTCTGAAAGGCGCCGGACTGGTGCGCTCCAAGCGAGGCGTTGGTGGCGGCTACGTGCTGGCCCACGAGCCCTCGGACATCACGCTGGCCCAGATCGTCAGCGCTGTCGATGGGCCCATCGTGGTCGGCGACTTCGGCGAGCCCCACCAGAACGGCGCCTGCGACCACGAGGGCCAGTGCGTGCTGCTCGCGGTCTGGGACCACGTGGGCGAGCACATGCGCCGGCTCCTCGAAGGCCAGACGCTGGCCGACATCGCCGCCATCGCGCGCGGCGAGGCTCCGTGGCCCGAGCCGATCGCCTGACCCGTCGTTCAGACCTCGAGTCCGGCCCGCACTGCGGCGAGGTCGGCGGGTAGGGCCGACTGGAACTCAAGATGTTCGCCGGTGGCCGGATGGTCGAAGCCCAAGAGTTCGGCGTGCAGGAACGGACGGGCGCAGGCGAGCGACTGCCGTGCTCCCCGATAGCGATCGTCGCCGACGACCGGGTGGCCGATGGCCGACAGGTGGACTCGGATCTGGTGGGTTCGGCCGGTCTCCAAGTGGCAGGTGAGCTCAGTGACCTCGACGGGTGACAGGTAGGCGACCTCGACCTCGTAGCGGGTGCGGGCCGGCTTGCCCTTCTCGGTCACCGCCATCTTGGTGGGGTGCTTGGGCGATCGCCCGATGGGTGCATCGACCACTCCCCGCGGGGCGTCGAGGTGACCCCACACAAGCGTCCGATACCGACGATCGACGGTGCGCTCGGCGAGCTGAGCGACGAGCGACTCGTAGGCGAGTGTGGTGCGGGCCACCATGAGCAGCCCCGAGGTGCCGCGATCGAGGCGGTGCACGATGCCTGGCCGATCGGCATCGCCTACCGAGGCCAGTTCCGGGAAGTGAGCGAGAAGACCGTTCACGAGTGTGCCGGTTACGTGCCCGGCACCCGGATGCACTACCAGGTCCGCTGGCTTGTCGATCACGATCACGTGGTCGTCGACGTGCACCAACGGAACGTCGACGCCAGCATCGCCGACCGGCCGAGGGACGTCGATCGCGTCCGGCACCACGATTGCGATGATGCCGCCGGCTTCGATTCGGTCGGCGCCTCGGGTGGCAACGAATCCGTCGATCGTGACGGCGCCGTCGGCCACCAGGCGGGCCGCCTCGGTCCGGCTGACGTCGGCCAGCATGGCGACGACTCGATCGATGCGCTCGCCATCGAGCGCGGCCGGCACCTCGACCGAACGAGCGACCGTCACGGCGTCGGGGCGCGGAAGCTGGCGACCACCATCAGGAGGGCGCCCACCACGATGCATGCGTCGGCGACGTTGAACACGGGCCACCACTGGAGGTCGATGAAGTCGACGACGGCGCCGTGCAAGAACCCTTGGTCGCCGCGAAACGCTCGGTCGATCAGGTTGCCCACGGCCCCGCCGGCGATGAGGCCCGACGCTATGGCGCCCAGGCGGGTTCGGCTCGTGGCACCCAGCGAGAGCCCGACGACCACGAGGATGGCCAACACCGAGATCCAGGGACCGATGCCATCGTCGCTGCCGAGGCTGAAGGCCACGCCGGTGTTGAAGAACAGGTTGAAGCGAAGGGATCCGACGACGTCGATGATGGTTCCGTCGCTCAGGGCGTTGAGGGCCCAGTGCTTCAGGGCCTGGTCGATGGCCACAATCGTCACGGCCAACACGGCAATCACGCGCAGCTGACGGGGCGCGGCCGATGCCGGACCCGGTTCGGTCTCGGCCTCCTCGGTTTCGGGGGCGGTGTTCGTCATGGGAAGGACCTAGCGGCGGCCAAAGCGCCAACCGCGCCGCTCTTCGTCCTCGAACAACGGAGAGGCTTGCGGGGACACTTCGTGGTCCCTGGGGCCGAGTGGTTCATCGTCGGCCATGGCCTTGCGCAACTCGGTCAGGAACGGATCGTCATCGTCGCTGTGCGGCTCCTGGACGAGGTCGACCGCCGCCACGGCCTCGGTTGGGGGCCCGGCATCGACTGGGTCGTTGAGCCCTGGGGCCTCATGGTCGACTTCGTCGAATGCCAGCGCGGCGGGGGCAGGGCGAAGTGATGCATCGAGCTCGTCGTCACCGGGGTCTCCCGTCAGCGTGACCTCGTCCACGCTGGGCTCGGCTTCGTGTTGGGCGGGTTCCGCCTCGGGCGCAGCATCCGCTGGCGCATCGTCAAGATCGCTGAAATCGGGCAGGACAGGGTCGACGAGCGCAGGGGCAGGCGCCAACCGGAACCCCGAGGGATCATCGAGGATGAGTTGGAGCTCAGCCAACGTGGAACCGAGCTGCGATCGCTGCTCCTCGACGTGACGTTCCAGCACGTTCACGTCGGAGCGGAGGCTCTCTCGGCTGCCTTCGAGCTCGGCGATCTCTGCGGCCAGCCGTTGCCGGGCCTCGCGCCGCTCGCTCGCGGCTTCGGCATCGACCTCGGCGCGGGTGGTGGCAACGTACTCGTCGGTCTCGGCACGTAGGGTTGCCGAACGTGCTTCGGCATCGGCGACCAGCGTCTCGGCTTGGGCGGAGGCCGCCGCCACGATCTTCGCGGCGTCTTCGCGGGCCTCGGCGATGGCGGCATCAGACGTGCGCTGGGCCATGACGATGGTGCGCCGGACCTGCTCGGCAGTCTCGTCTTCGGAGGGGATCGACGGCGCCGATGCGACCCGCTCGGCTAGCCGACGCTCCACCTCGGCCTCGATGTCGACCTGGGGCTGGGGCGCACTGCCACCCGCCTTGGCCTGCTCGAGTGCCTGCGTGAGCTGCACCTCGACTTTGCTGGCCATGGCTGCCGCCCGATCGAGGAAGTCATCGACCTCCGTTGGGTCGTAGCCCTTCCCCCGGTACTTCTTGAACTCGGCGTGCTCGAGCAGGCGCTTCAGGGTCAACTCCATCCAAACACCCTACCCCTGCCCCAACTCGTCAGATGGCGCCGTAGATCGCGAAGAGCACGAACAAGACAATGGTGGGCGAAAGGTCCAGCACCCCACCGACAGGCGGGATGACCCGGCGGACCGGGTCGAGCACCGGATCGGTGATGCGCCGAAGGAGCTGAAAGACCTGGTTGGCGGGAGACCCGGACTGCTGGGGGAAGTAGGAGAGCACGATCACCAAGATGATCGAGATGATGTAGGCCAAGAGGAGGAACTTGATCAGGGCCATGTCAGGTGTCGTAGCCGCGCTCGTGAAGGCGACGCCGTTCCTCGGGCGATACCTCGACGTTCGTGGGCGTGAGCAGGTACACCTGGTTGGCGACCCGCTCCATCTGCCCACCCAGGCCGTAGCAGAGCCCACTGGCGAAGTCGATCAAGCGACGAGAGAGGTCGCGATCGCCGGCCTGCAGGTTCATGATCACCGGCTGGCTCCCCTTGTAGCGATCGGCCACATCCTGCGCCTGGTTGAACGAGGTGGGCATCACCACGAAGGGCTTGGCGTTGGGCATCACGACCATGGGCCGCACCACCTGGGGGCGAGGGCGCGGCTGCCCGACCGACGACGGGGCGACGGTTTGCCCGAGCCCGCCGGCTTCGCGCCCGTCATCACTACGGGGAGAGATCGTACGAATCGATCCAATGCCCGAGGGCTCGTCGGGGTAGGGCGATACGGGCGAAACGGGTGCGTGCGGACGCTGCGGGGCAGGACGGTCTCTCGACGTACCCCGCTCGGGCTCTCTGCCGTTGTCCCTGTCGTACTGGTCGTACTCGGCATCATCGCCCAGCCCGAGGTACACCATTGCCTTGCGCCACATAGCTGTGAGACTAGCGGGGGCGAGGGACGCGCCCGGGGACAGATGGACGGGGGCCGAACAGTGCGGACCCGACTCGCACCATGGTGGAGCCCTCGGCCACCGCGGCTTCGAGATCGCTCGACATCCCCATGCTCCGCACGGGGAGCTCGAGGTCGTCGGCCAGGGTTCGCAAGCGAGCGAAGCCGGCTCTGGCTTCGTCGGGAGGCCCGGTGCGCCCGACCGTCATCAGGCCCCGGACGTCGAGTCCGAGATCTACCAAGCGGGCCACGACGTCTGGAGTCTCGCTCGGGCTGCAGCCGCCCTTTTGAACCTCGTCGGAGACGTTGACCTGTACGAGCACGCTGGCGCCCGGCGCCCGGCGAGCGATCTCGGCGCCGAGGTCAAATCGGTCGACGGACTGCCACAGGTGCACCAGCGGGGCCAGAGCCCGGACCTTGTTACGTTGAAGCCGGCCGATGAAGTGCCATCGAACGTGGGACTGGGTCAGCAGCGGCGCTTTGGCGAGCAATTCCTGAGCGTAATTTTCGCCGAGGTCGACCAGGCCGGCAGCCGCGGCGGCGATGGCCACCTCTGGCCCGAACCCCTTGGTGACCGAGAGCAGGGTGACCGCATCGGGATCGCCACCAGCGGCGGCAATCCGTTCGCGCACAGCGCCCACGCGGGCGAGCAACGTCGGCTGGTCGAGGGCCGTCATGGCTCGATCCACCCCACGAGTGCCTGGCGACCGATGTCGCGGCGGGCCCGGAACGACCAGTGCTGGGGGCTGCAGGCGGTGCAGGTGCCGTCGTCGACCACGGAGATGCTCAGCGCCTCGCACGAAGCCCGCACCCCCGCGGCCAGGTCGAGCGCCGGGGTGCCCCACGCCGTCGTCGAGCGCACCGCCTCGCCACAGTGGGCCGCCACGACATCGAGGTCTGATCCGATGAACTCGTAGCACCGGGGTCGGATGTGGGGTCCGAGCAGCGCGTCCGTGGGTGCGCCTCCCAGATCGGCCATCGCCGAAGCCGCAGCCTCGATGACCCCGGCCACCAGGCCTCGCCATCCGGCGTGCACCACGCCGATGACGCCATCACCAGACAAGAGGATCGGCGCGCAATCGGCCGTTTGTACGGCTACCACGGCGCCGGGGGTGGCGGTGACGGCCGCGTCGGCCGCGGCGCCTGCGTGCTCGCCGGGGCGGGTGACCACGACCACATCGGCACCGTGGACCTGGCGCAGCCAGCTCCACGGTGCGGTTGCCACGGCCTGGCGACGCTGCGCCAACACGGTGGCGTCCTCGTCGATGCGCAGATCACCATCGTCGCGGGTGGTGCAGCAGACGCGGACGTCGCCGCGCATGCGTCGCCCGCTACTTGAGGAACGAGGGGACGTCGAACTCGTCGTCGCCACCCTCGTCTCGGGCATCGCCGTCATCGCCCTCGTCGGCGAACAGGTCCGTGGCCGGGCGGGGTGGACGGGCATCATCGCCGGGCGCCTCACGGCGACCAGATCGACCCGACGACTCCTCCCAGCGGTCGAACCCGGCGGCGATGACCGTGACCCGGACCTCGTCGCCCATCTCATCGTCGATGACCGTGCCGAAGATGATGTTGGCGTCGGGGTGGGCGACACCGTGGATCACCTCGGCGGCCTCGTTGACCTCGAAGAGGCCCAGGTCCGATCCACCCGAGATCGACAGCAGGATGCCGCGAGCGCCCTCGATCGATGCCTCGAGCAGCGGACTCGAGATGGCGGCCCGGGCAGCATTGAGTGCTCGACCTTCACCCGTGGCCGTGCCGATGCCCATGAGGGCCGAGCCTGCATTCGACATGATCATCTTGACGTCGGCGAAGTCGGTGTTGATCACGCCCGGCGTGGTGATGAGGTCGGTGATGCCCTGCACGCCTTGGAGAAGGACTTCGTCGGCCATCTTGAAGGCGTTCATCATCGACGTCTTCTCGTTGGAGACGGTGAGCAACCGATCGTTCGGAATGACGATCTGGGTGTCGACCTTCTCCTTGAGCTTCTGGATACCGGCTTCGGCCTGCACCGAGCGTCGACGACCTTCGAACGCAAAGGGACGGGTGACCACACCAATCGTGAGCGCCCCGACCCCCTTGGCGATCTCGGCGATCACCGGGGCGGCGCCGGTACCGGTGCCGCCCCCCTTGCCAGCGGTGATGAAGACCATGTCGGCGCCCTGGAGCACCTCCTCGATCTCGTGGCGATGCTCCTCGGCGGCCAAGCGGCCGACCTCAGGGTCCGACCCAGCACCGAGGCCACGCGTGAGTTCCCGGCCGATGTCGAGCTTGAGATCGGCGTCGGACATCAACAGCGCCTGCGCGTCGGTGTTCACGGCGATGAACTCGACACCCTTCAGCCCGGCATCGATCATCCGATTGACGGCGTTCACGCCGCCACCGCCGACACCGATGACCTTGATGACTGCTAAGTAATTCTGCGGATTTCCGGCCATGACTCGCTACCTCCACACAGGGTGGTTGGAAAAAGAGAAACCCTCAACTGCAGGTGGAGGGATGAACCTTGACGACGGTTGACATTATGACCCACCAGCATCGGACGACACGGTTGTCGCACGAGGCACGCTCACGTCGATCGTGCGAAAGGTCGCCCGATCGTCTTGTTCGAGGAGGACGCGGAGCGCGTCGGCCTTCGCCGACTGCTGGCTCCCGTCGCCCCAACGGACGCGGATCCCGTCGGTCAACTCGAGCACCACACCGCGATCGGTGGCCTTGGCCAGCGCAACCTCGCGCCGAAGCGCGGGGGGAAGTCCGCCGATGATGCCAGCAACCTGTCGGCGCGGTGCGCTCAGCGAGGCGCCCTCGACCACCACGGGACCGGCGATCACGGGCAGGGCGGCTCGTCCGGCCGCCGGACCGAGCGCCCGTCCCGCCCCATCGACCGCCAACAGCGACCTCCCATCGCCGACCGCAGCGACTGGCACCCGCTCCGTGATGGTGACTACCACCGTCGACGGCCACGACCGCGATACCGATGCCCCTTCGACCCACGCCAGCGCCTCGATCTGAGCTGAGGCGGATGTGGCGTTGATCGCGATCAGCGGGTCACCGGGCGATACCCCCGATGCCGCCGCGACGGCCCGGGCGGCGGCGCCGTCGGTCCCGCGGACCACGATGCGGTCGACGTCGAGGACCGGGGATCGGGTCAGGGCGACGGCCCCCACGACGAGGGCGAGCGCGCCGATGAGCCCGACCACCCGGCGTAGGCGCTTGCGCCCCTGGCCACGAGCCACCTCGATGCGCCGGTCGCGTAGCCGCGGGTCGATGAGCGGCGAGCTAGACCGATGCCGGGAGAGCACGTGGGTGCTCATCGGGGCTCCGGG
>Ga0105045_10001731_pt1 | contig 18006 bp, 14 predicted proteins | sample MAT02_FD_78089 | JGI IMG/M metagenome (GOLD analysis project Ga0105045, IMG submission 78089) | Freshwater microbial communities from Lake Fryxell liftoff mats and glacier meltwater in Antarctica - MAT-02 (megahit assembly) | ecosystem: Environmental > Aquatic > Freshwater > Ice > Liftoff... | reverse complement strand
CCTCGCGGACCGTGCCCGACACACCCTGGCCTGCTTGTTCCGTGACATCGGTCGCAGTAAAGCCCGCGTCTTTTCCTGCCAGGGCCAGCGCACGGGACACCGGGTGCAGCGACTGACTGGCAATAGCTGCCGCCATCGCCAAGGCCTGTGCAGGTGCAACGCCTTCGCGTGTCTGCATGGCGGCAAGTCGCAAACCGTCGCGGGTCAGCGTTCCGGTCTTGTCGAACACAATGCAATCGACCTGCGCCAAGGCCTCGAGCGCCTGCAACCGACGCACCAACACGCCGCCCCGCGCCAGACTACCGGCGGCAGCCAACATCGCCGTGGGTGTGGCCAAGGACAAGGCGCACGGACACGTCACGATCAAAACCGCCACCGCCACCATCAGCGCATGGCCCACACCCGCCGACCACCAATAGCCAGCGGCAGCGGCAGCGGCCAGCAGGACGCCAATCAGGAACGGCTTGGCCACGCGGTCGGCCAGTTGCGCCAAACGCGGTTTGGTGGTGGCTGCGCTGCGCACCAACGCCAACACGGCGGCGAAACGGGTGTCGGCCCCGGTTTTCTCGACCCGCAGTTCGATCACGCCCGACAGATTGAAACTGCCAGCGATCACCGCAGTACCAGGGGCACAGGCCACCGGTTTGGACTCGCCAGTCAACAAGGCCTGATCCACCAAAGAAGTGCCCTGCAGGACCACCCCGTCGGCCGCGATCGCTTCGCCGGGCAACACCCGCAACACGTCGCCCGTAGCCAGCCTGCGCACCACAACGCTCTCGAAAGTTCCATCGGAACGGCGTCGCTGCACGGCTTCGGGCATCCGGTTGACCATGGCTTCGAGCGCGCCAGCGGTGCGGTCGCGCAGGCGCAACTCCAGCCAGCGGCCCGTGAGCAGGAAAAACACGAACATCGTGAGCGAATCGAAAAACACCTCCCGCCCGAAGATGCCCTGCGGATCGAAGGTTCCCGCCGAACTCACGGCAAAGGTGATCAGCAGCGCCACGGTCACCGGCAGGTCCATGCTGATGCGTCGCTGCGCCAGGTCGCGCAGTGCAGCGCGAAAGAACGGCCCGCACGAGAACAACATCACCGGCAGCGTCAATACCCAGGATGCCCAGCGCAGCAGCCGCTCCGACTCCATGCTGAGATCCCCCGGCAGAGCGACGTAGGCCGGATAGGCATACATCATCACCTGCATCATGCACAGGCCCGCTACCAGCCAGCGCCACAAGGCGGTGCGGCTTTCCTGCAAGCGCGCGGCACGGGCGCTGGCGTCGTTGGCAGGCATGGGCCGGTACCCGGCTTTGCGGATCGCACCCATCCAGCCCGAAGGCTTGACTGTCGCTGGAGACCACAGTACCGTCGCCCGCCGGGAAGCAGCACTGACGTCTGCGCGCAGCACGCCTGGGATCTCGCGCAAGGCCTGTTCGATCGTCACCGCACAGGCCGCGCAGGTGATACCGTCGATGACCAGATTCGATTCGACCAGGGAAGGGTCGCGCGCACTGGGGCAGCTGAACGCCAACCATTCCTGGGGATCGTCCAGCAGGTGCGTTGCTGCGACGGAATCCGTTAGAGCGTCGTCGTCAACTGCGGGTCGGACTCCCGTTATCAGGACAGATCGATCGGGAGTCGCCAGAATAGCTGTAGACATGGGGATGAGCTTATCCCGACGATGCAGCTAGACCTTGATATACATCAAGATGACCGATTCGAGGGCGTTTAGGCTTGCGACATATCCCACTCCAAGGAGCATGCATGTATCAGCGTATTCTTGTCGCCACCGACGGTTCTAACCTGTCACGCAAGGCGGTTTCCAGCGCCATTGCCCTGGCCGGTTTGTGCGGTGCCGAATTGGTGGTGCTCAAGGTGGTGGCGCGTTATCCGGTTACCTACTTTGAGGGCGGCATGGCCATACAAGTCGGTGAGATTGCGCGTATCGAAAAACAATGGGGCGACGCGGCGCAGGCGGTCGTGGATGCAGTCAAGAAGACTGCCATGGCCAAGGGGGTCAAAACCAAGGCGGTCACCGTCAAGTCGGATCTGGTCTCCGACGCGGTCATCGCCACCGCCAAGAAGCTCAAGTGCGACCTGATCGTCATGGCCTCGCATGGGCGCCGGGGCATCAAGCGGTTGCTGCTGGGTAGCGAGACGCAACTGGTGCTGACCCATTCGCACATACCGGTGCTGGTGTTGCGCTAAGTACCCTCTTTCACAAATACGGCCACAAGTGAAATCGATGCGTTTTGGCGCGATTTCATGTGGTCGTATTTGTGAAAGAGGGTATTAAGACTTGCGCATCAGGGCTGGAACAGGCCTTTGTGTTGTTCGCGCAGCAGGTTCTTCTGCACCTTGCCCATGGCGTTGCGCGGTAGCGCATCGACCACAAAACAGTGCTTGGGCACCTTGAAGTTGGCGATTGACGCCTTGAGCGCGGCGATGATCGCCGACTCATCGAGTGGGGAGCCGGGTCGCACAGTCACCACCGCGACGCCGACCTCGCCAAAATCGGGATGCGGTACCCCCACCAGCGCACTTTCGTCCACACCATCCATTTCGTTGATGGCGCTCTCGACTTCGGCCGGATAGACGTTGTAACCGCCGCTGATGATCAAGTCCTTGCTACGCCCGATGATATGGACGTAACCCTGCGCGTCGATGCGGCCGACATCGCCGGTCTTGAAGAAACCGTCCACCGTGAACTCTTCACGCGTCTTCTCGGGCATGCGCCAATACCCCTGAAACACATTCGGTCCACGGACCTGCAGACCGCCGATATCGCCCTGCGGCATTGCCTGGCCCGCCTCGTCGCAGACCCGCAAGGCCACGCCGGGCAATGGAAATCCGACTGTGCCACCACGACGCTCCCCCTCGGTCGCGGCGCAGGGGTTGGATGTCAGCATGACGGTTTCCGACATGCCGTAACGCTCCAGGATAGTGTGGCCGGTGCGGTGGTGCCATTGGTTGAAGCTATCCATCAACAACGGCGCGGACCCCGAAATGAACAGCCGCATCGCGCGGCATTGCTCCGGGCTCAGGCTGGGGTCGCACAGCATGCGCACATACATCGTGGGCACGCCCATGAAAACACTGGCCCGTGGCAGATTGCGCACCACCCATGCCGGATCGAAGCGCGACTGCCACAACATGCTGCTGCCATTGATCCAGGCACCATGCAGGGCCACGAACAGCCCGTGCACATGGAAGATCGGCAAGGCATGGATCAACACGTCGCCGCCCTGCGCAGACGAACGCCAGCCCCAAGCTTTCTGGAGCACCCGTGCGTTGCTCAGCAAATTGGCGTGGCTGAGCATTGCACCCTTGCTGCGGCCGGTGGTGCCGCTGGTGTACACGATCGCCGCGAGATCCGAGCCGTGTCGCGCCACGGCCGTGTGCTGATCGCTGCAGGCACCGGCGCGCTGCAACAAGGAACCCGTGCGGTCCTCGTCGAGCGTGAACACATGGCCGGTGCCAGCCTTGAACGCCAACTGGCTGACCCAACCGAAATTACGGCTGCTGCATACCACCACCGCCGGTTCGGCATTGCCAATGAAATACGCCATCTCCGCGCTCTGGTAGGCGGTGTTGAGCGGCAAAAAGACGTGGCCCGCACGCAAGGTCGCCAGATACAGCATGGCCGCCTCGACCGACTTCTCGACCTGCACGGCAATCCGGGACGCGGGAGGCAGGTCGAGGCCAGCCAGCAGATTGGCCAGCATGGCGGTGGCACGTTCCAGGTCGCGCCAGCTATAGCACAGCCCGGTGTCGGTTTCGATGGCGATCGCGTCCAGGTCGGACGGAAACGCGTCGCGCAAGGCAACGAACAGATTGCGGTCGAGCGAGGGGTTGTCCGGAGTGGCGTTCATGGTGTCGAAAAAGGTCGATACGTACAGGGGCATACGCCGTTGTCCCAGGCAGCGCGTCAAGACGTCAGCGCGTCGATGGCACTGATTGGCGAGACCCTGCCTTGCGCCAGCTGATCGCGATACCAGGACCCCGTTCGCTGGTGTCTTGGGCCTGCGCTGGATTCTAGGAAGATCGCTGCACCGATGCGCGGTTACCGGCCCACCACCAAAGGCCACAACCGGCCAGCACCATCGGTACACACAACCACTGGCCCATGCTCATGCCCAGCGGCAACAAGCCCAGGAACGGGTCGGGTTCGCGAAAGAACTCGGCAAGGAAACGCAACACGCCGTAGCCGATCAGGAACAGCGCCGAAACCCGCCCCATGGGACGTCGCTTGCGTGCGTACAACCACAGCAAAACGAATAACAGCAGGCCTTCGAGCAGGAACTGGTAGATCTGCGAAGGATGGCGCGGCAGGTCGCCAGCACCCCGAAAGACCATGCCCCAAGGCAGACTCGGATCGCTCAGTCGCCCAGGCAACTCACCATTGATGAAATTACCAATCCGACCGGCGGCCAGACCGGTCGGCACACAGGGAGCGACAAAATCCGTTACCTGCCAGAACGGACGGTGGCGCGAATGCGCAAACCACACCATCGCGGCAACCACTCCCAGCAGGCCTCCATGGAAACTCATGCCGCCTTGCCAGATGGCAAAAATCTCCAGCGGATGGGTCAGATAGTGCATCGGCTTGTAGAACAGGCAATAGCCGAGCCGACCGCCCACCACCACACCCACTACCCCCAGGAACAGGATGTCCTCCAGGTCCCGGCGGCTCCAGCCGCCGGGACCTGCCAGCGATGCATACGGTTCGCGGCGCAGGCGCAGCCTGCCCAGCCACAGGAACAGTCCAAATGCGGCCAGGTAGGTCAAGCCGTACCAATGCACGGCGATCGGGCCCAATTGCAGGGCTACGGGATCAATGTCAGGATGAATCAGCATGCGCCGCATTGTGCACCCCGCAGGGGCCCGTCGCGCGCAGCCACGCAAGGTCCGGTGTTCGGCGAGTCGCGCTAAGATCGACGGTCCGGATTCAACCAACCCCTTCAGAGACACGCCATGGCAAATTCACCCGTCGAACTCAACACCCGCAGCAAGAACATCACCGAAGGCAAGTCACGTGCGCCCAACCGCTCGATGTACTACGCCATGGGCTACCAGCAGGACGATTTCAGGAAGCCCATGATTGGCGTGGCCAACGGCCACAGTACGATCACGCCGTGCAACAGCGGCCTGCAAAAGCTGGCCGACGCTGCGGTGGCCGGTATCGAGGAGGCTGGCGGCAATGCCCAGACTTTTGGTACCCCGACCATCTCGGACGGCATGGCCATGGGCACCGAGGGCATGAAGTACTCGCTGGTTAGTCGCGAGGTGATCTCCGACTGTGTCGAAACCTGCGTACAAGGGCAATGGATGGATGGGGTGGTCGTCGTCGGCGGCTGCGACAAGAACATGCCGGGCGGCATGATGGGCATGCTGCGCGCCAACGTACCGGCGATCTACGTCTACGGCGGCACCATTTTGCCGGGACACTACAAGGGCGAAGACCTGAACATTGTCAGCGTCTTCGAGGCGGTGGGCCAAAACGCAGCCGGCAGGATGAGCGACGAAGATCTGCTGCAGATCGAGCGCCGTGCCATTCCCGGCACCGGATCCTGTGGCGGCATGTACACCGCCAACACCATGTCCTCTGCCTTCGAGGCGCTGGGCATGTCGCTGCCCTACTCGTCCACCATGGCCAACCCGCATGACGAGAAGATGCATTCGGCCAAGGAGTCGGCCAAGGTGCTGGTCAAGGCCATCGGCCTGGGCCTCAAGCCGCGCGACATCGTGACGCGCAAGTCGCTGGAGAACGCCGTCGCCGTCGTCATGGCCACCGGTGGCTCGACCAATGCGGTGCTGCATTTTCTGGCCATTGCCCATGCTGCGGACGTGGAATGGAGCATCGACGACTTCGAACGCATTCGACAGCGTACGCCGGTGCTGTGCGACCTCAAGCCCAGCGGCAAATACCTGGCAGTGGACCTGCACAAGGCCGGCGGTATTCCGCAGGTCATGAAGACGCTGCTCGTCGCAGGCCTGTTGCATGGTGACTGCATGACCATCACCGGGCAGACGATTGCTGAAGTGCTCAAAGACATACCGGACGTCCCGCGCACCGACCAAGACGTCATCCGACCAATCGACAAGCCGATGTACGCGCAAGGGCACCTGGCCATCCTCAAAGGCAACCTCTCACCCGAAGGGTGCGTGGCCAAGATCACCGGACTGAAGAGCCCGGTCATGACCGGCCCGGCCCGGGTGTTCGATGACGAGCAAACGGCGCTCGCCGCCATCCTGGCTGGCAAGATCGTTGCTGGGGATGTCATGGTGCTGCGGTATCTGGGCCCCAAAGGCGGACCGGGCATGCCCGAGATGCTGGCACCCACCGGCGCTTTGGTCGGTCAGGGCCTGGGCGAGTCGGTGGGTCTGATCACTGATGGGCGCTTCTCCGGCGGTACCTGGGGCATGGTGGTCGGCCATGTGGCACCCGAAGCCGCTGCAGGCGGCAACATCGCCCTGATCGAGGAAGGCGACTCGATCACCATCGACGCACACCAGTTGCTGCTGCAGCTCAATGTGGAAGAGGCCGAGATCGCACGACGTCGCGCAGCGTGGAAGGCACCTGCGCCCCGTTACACCCGCGGCGTACAGGCCAAATTTGCATTCAATGCGGCTTCAGCCAGCAAGGGTGCCGTTCTGGATAACTACTGATCAATCGGCCCGAGCCGCGCTCTGGCTTCTACGCCCGGCACTTGCGGCCCGACCGGCCGCAGGTCTGTGTCAGCGCGGATGACACGCGTTTCAGCGGCGATTGCGGAAGTTGGTTCCAATCGCTTCCTTGTTTCGGTCGATGCGCGCCTTTCGCCGTGCATCCTCGCGTTCCATCGCCTTGCGCTTCGTGTAGCCACTCGAGTCGGCCCAGGCCCACCAGGCGACCGCCAATGCGAACGGCGCCGCGATCCACCACCAGCTCCACACAGCCACCGGCCCGATTTCCAGGTACTTCAGCGCGAGCAAGATCACTCCCAGAACCAGAAAATACATCACGCTCTCCCAGATATTCGACACATTTGCTGACACGAGCGGCCAAACGCGCTCATTACAATCGTGCTCAGGAAATGTAACCCAACCAAGAGGAAGTCCATGACGAAAGCAACCCGGGCCTGTATGGCGATCGCACTGTCCGCAGCCATTGCGGCACCTGCGTTTGCCGACCAGGCCCTGGCCTCGGCCAAGAACTGCATGAGCTGCCACACGGTCGAGAAGAAACTGGTCGGGCCGAGCTACAAGGACGTTGCGGCCAAATACGCCAACCAGGCTGGCGCGGTCGACAAGCTGGCGGTCAAGATCATGAAGGGCGGTGCCGGCGTCTACGGTCCGGTTCCGATGCCCGCCAACACCCAGGTCAACGAAGCCGAGGCGAAGAAACTCGCCGCCTGGGTGTTGTCGCTCAAATAGTCCGACCGCGTTCGTGGCAGCCGAATCGCCACTTCCACCGCAAACCCGCCCGCCGAGTCACGGCCGGCGGGTTTTCTCTTGGGCTGCGACACGCGGTCCACTGCGGTTTGCAGGTTGAACTCGTGCGACCGATGGCAATCCCATGTCCGATAAGACTCCCCCGCGCTTGACTCCCCACCGCGCTCCCAACACCATGAACCGAACCTCCCTCGCGAAACCGACCCGACGCAGCGCCATGCTTGCAGGGGCCATGTTCTGCGCCATCGGCACGCTGACACCGATCCGCCGTGCCATTGCGCAGGCTGTGGTCAACGACAAGGCGCCGTGGGACGCGCTGCGCGCCGGTGGCATCGTGCTGTTTCGCCACGCCAATGCACCCGGCATCGGAGATCCGCCGGCATTTCGCATCGGCGATTGCAGCACGCAGCGCAATCTGGACGCCACAGGCCGTGAACAGGCCAAGCGCATCGGCGCGAAGCTGCTAGCGCAAGGTGTGACCGTCGCCAAGGTGCTGACCTCGCAATGGTGCCGCACCCGCGATACCGCAGAGCTGGCGTTTCCCGGCCGTGTAACGCCGGAGCCAGCGTTCAATTCGTTCTTCCAGGAGCGGGACAAGGCCGCGCGGCAGACCGAAACGGCACGCGCCCTGTTGTTGCAATGGAGAGGGCCAGGCGCGCTGGTCGTCGTTACCCACCAAGTCAACATTTCGGCGCTGACCGACAGCTTTACCGCGTCAGGCGAAGGCATCGTATTGCGCCCACGTGCAGAGGAACTCGAGATCGTCGGCCGAGTTTTGCCTTGACGCGAACGCGTCCGCGCTCCTGCAAGTGCCGGGAGTCGCAGACCCAGGGACTACAGCTTCTCGGCTAGCTGATCGAGGATCGCCGGGTTCTCCAGCGTTGAGGTGTCCTGTGTGATGGCTTCGCCGCGCGCCAGACTGCGCAGCAAGCGGCGCATGATCTTGCCACTGCGGGTCTTGGGCAGGTTGTCGCCGAAGCGGATGTCCTTGGGCTTGGCGATCGGCCCGATCTCCTTGGCCACCCAGTTGCGCAGCTCATTGGCGATCTGCTTGGCTTCTTCGCCAGTGGGCCGGCTGCGCTTGAGCACCACAAAGGCGCAGATCGCCTCGCCGGTCACATCGTCGGGACGCCCCACCACCGCAGCCTCTGCGACCAGGTCGGTCTTGGATACCAGCGCCGACTCGATCTCCATCGTACCCATCCGATGGCCCGACACGTTGAGCACGTCGTCGATGCGCCCGGTGATGCGGAAATAGCCCCGGTCTTTGCTGCGCACCGCGCCATCGCCAGCGAGGTAGGTCTTGCCGCCCATCTCGGGTGGAAAATAACTGGCCTTGAAGCGTTCCGGATCCTTCCAGATGGTGCGAATCATGGACGGCCACGGGCGTTGGATCACCAGGAGACCGCCGGTGCCGTTGGGCAGCGCCTTGCCCGATTCATCAACAATGTTGGCCATGATACCGGGTAGCGGCAAGGTGCAGCTTCCCGGAACCAGAGGCGTTGCACCTGGCAGCGGAGTGATCACGTGCCCGCCGGTCTCGGTCTGCCAGAAGGTATCCAGGACCGGACAGCGCTCGCGGCCAACATTTTTGTAGTACCACATCCAGGCTTCCGGATTGATCGGTTCGCCCACTGAACCCAGGATACGCAGGCTGCTCAGATCCGAGCGATCCGGATGCACCGCGGCATCGGCCTCAGCCGCCTTGATCAGCGAACGGATCGCCGTCGGCGCGGTGTAGAAGATGGAGCATTTGTGTTTCTCGATCATCTGCCAGAAGCGTCCGGCGTTGGGCCAGGTGGGCACGCCTTCGAAGATGATTTGCGTCGCGCCGGCCGCCAGCGGTCCATAGGCCACATAGGTATGGCCGGTGATCCAGCCGATGTCGGCCGTGCACCAGAACACGTCCTGCGCTCGCAGATCGAAGGTCCAGTCCATCGTAAGCTTGGCCCACAGCAAATAGCCGCCGGTGGAGTGCTGCACGCCCTTGGGCTTGCCGGTCGAACCCGAGGTGTAAAGAATGAACAACGGATGCTCGGCCCCCACCGCCACCGGCGGGCACCGGTCGGACAGGCCAGTGAGCGCCTCGGCGAACGTAACGTCGCGACCGGCCACCATGTTGCAGGCAGTGGCGGTGCGTTCGTAGACCAGCATCGACCGGATCGATTCGCAGCCGCCCATGGCAAGGCCTTCATCCACAATGGCCTTGAGCGGCAGCTCCTTACCGCCGCGCATCTGGTAGTTGGCAGTGATCACTGCCACTGCGCCAGCGTCAATGATGCGCTCATGCAGCGATTTGGCCGAGAAGCCGCCAAACACCACGCTGTGGGTGGCACCGATGCGGGCGCACGCCTGCATCGCGATCACGCCTTCGAGCGTCATCGGCATGTAGATCAGCACCCGGTCGCCCTTGCCGATGCCGCGCGCCTTGAGCGCATTGGCGAACTGGCTGACCCGGCTCAGCAACTCGCGGTAGCTGGTACGCGAGACCTTGCCGTCGTCAGATTCGAAGATGACCGCGGTCTTGTGTTCGACCGCAGTGCCCATGTGCTTGTCCAGGCAATTGGCACTGGCATTGAGTTCGCCGTCGTCGAACCACTGGTAAAACGGCGCGTTGGCCTCGTCGAGCGTGCGCGTGAAAGGCTTGTTCCAGACCAGATGCTCCTTGGCCAGTCGGGCCCAGAAACGCTCGTAGTCTTTTTCCGCCTCGGCGCAAAGGGCCTGGTAGGCGGCCATGCCCGACACCCGTGCTGACTTGACCACTTCGGCCGACGGTTCGAACACCCGGTTTTCAACTAGCACAGATTCAATCGCACTCATGCCTGCATCTCCTCAACTGGTTTGATTGGAATTCACCCGACTGCCGCGACTCTCCGGCAAGGCACTTACAAGGCACTGACGATTCTGAACGCGGCCACGCAGGCCGTGACGTGTGCGAACGCGCATCCGCCGCAAGCCGTTCCACTTTACTCCCAAAGGTCCACCACGGCGCTCTCAGGGCACCGGCCGGCCCTGTTCCACCGGGCTGGCGCGCGACGCTACCTGAAGATGCAGCGCCGCCATTGCCATCAGATTGGCCGAAACCGGCGCGGTGACGAACAGAAACAGCGTGATCATCAGCTCATGCACCGCCGGCTCGCCGCGCGCCCAGCCGAGCACGATGCTGGCCATCAGCACACCGCCGACGCCCAATGTCGTGGCCTTGGTCGGCGCATGCAATCGCATGAAGAAATCAGGAAATCGCACCAGGCCAATCGCGCCCACCAGCGCGAACACGCCACTCACGACCAGCAGGAAAGCCGCCAGCCATTCGATCCAGATCGGGTAGGGTTGCATGGTGCCGCCCTCGCCTATTCGACCACGTCGCCACGGCTGATGTAGCGCGCCAGCGCCACCGTGCCGACAAAACCCAACATGGCCACGATCAGCGCAGCCTCGAACATCATGGCGGTCTGCCAGCGAACACCGAGCAGGATGACCAGCGCCACAACATTGATGTAGAGCGTGTCGAGGGCCAAGATGCGGTCCGGCATGTCCGGGCCGCGCAACAGGCGCACGCCACACAGCACCATCGCCAGAGCGACGGCCAGCGTCGCGAAATCAAGGGCCAGCTGAAAAATCGTCATCCGAATATCTCCCCGAGCGGCGCTTCATACCGCTGCTTGATGTCACGCGCCAGCGCAGCCGGGTCGGTGCAATCGAGCGCATGCACCAGGATCAGCCGACGTTCGCCGTCCACAATACACGACACCGTGCCCGGTGTGGTCGTGATGATGGTGGCCAGCAAGGTGATGGCGGTTGGATGCGTCACATCCAGAGTGATCGGCACCCATGCAGGCTGTGGCTTGGACCATGGCGACAGCACGATGCGCGCCACCGCGATGTTCGACACGACGATGTCCCACGCCACGACGAACAACAATCGCAACGCGCTGGACCAGCTGCGCACCCGGAGTCGATCGCCGATGAAACCGTACACCAACTGCGGTATGGCCCAGCCCAGCACAAGCGCGGTCAATACCTGGGGCACGGCCAGGCTCTGCTGCAACGCCAGCCACGCCAGCGCCAGCAGCACCGACAGCAAGGGATGGGGCCACCAGCCGCGTGGCTTCATCGCGCCGCTCCGGTCTGGCCGGTATAAGGCCGTGTGGGGCGCGCAGCCGCGCCGCCCTGCTCACCCAGCACGGCGTCGAAGTAGGCCTTGCGATCGAGCAACTGGGTTGCAGCAGCCTGCGTATAACGTTGCAACGGCGCGGCAAATACGCTCATCGCCACGCTCAGCGCCAACAACGTGCTGGTGGCCAGTACCAGCGGCGCACTGGCACCCGAGGCACCGGACGGCAAATCGGTACGCACATGCCAGAACAAGGTACTGCCCGCCCGCGCCAACCCCAGCAAGGACGCAAATCCGACCAACAGCACCACCGACCAGACCAGCACCACTTGCCCATGGCCCATCGATGCCTGCAGCAGCATCAGCTTGCCGATGAATCCGGGCAGCGGCGGCAAACCGATGCTCGAGGCGGCCACCAGCAGCATCATCAAGCCCAGCATCACCGGCTGCGCGACCGGCGAGGCCGGCTCGATGCGCTCGCCGACATCGCCGCGCTGCGCCGCCACCAGTTCGACCAGCAGAAACAGGCCAGCCACCGTCAGGGTGCTGTGCGCCGTGTAATACAAGGCCGCTGACCAGGCCGACGCGTCAAAGAGGCCGACAGCGACCAAAATCGTGCCGACCGATGCCACGGTCAGCCATGCCACCAGCCGCGGCAGCGTCTGAGCCGCCAACATGCCGAGCACGCCGACGACGCTGGTGACCACCGCCAGCGGCAGCAGCAGCGGTTCGACCAGATTGGCCGATGGACCAGCCGCGTCGCCGAAGATGACGCCGTGCACTCGCCAGATCGCGTAGACGCCAACCTTGGTCATGATCGCAAACAAGGCCGCCACCGGCGCGCTCGAAGCCGCGTAGGTAGCCGGCAACCAGACTGACAGCGGTGCCAGGGCGGCCTTGAAGCCGAACACCACCAAAAGCGTCAGCCCGGCCACCTGCAGCACCACCGCGTCCGGGCCCTGCACCTGCGGGACGCGCAATGCCAGGTCCGCCATATTCAAGGTGCCCGTCAGCGCATACATCAAGGCCACGCCGATCAAAAACAAGGCGGAGGCTGCAAGATTGAGAACCACATAATGCACACCCACGCGCAGCCGCTCGCGGCCCAGTCCGTGCATCATCAGTACATAGCTGGCGATCAGCAGGACTTCGAAAAACACGAACAGGTTAAACAGGTCGCCGCTGGCAAACGCGCCGTTCAGGCCCATCAGCTGGAACTGGAACAAGGCATGGAAATAGCGACCGTGGCCGGCCCAGCCGCCGTTGGCATAGAGCAGCACTGGCACTGCGACCAACGAGGTCAGCAACATCATCATGGCCGACAGACGGTCCACCACCAGCACGATGCCAAACGGTGCCGGCCATTCACCCATGCGGTAAACCATGATCGGCCCGTCGGCCGCCTGCATCGTGAGCCTGGTTGCAATCGCCAGCCCGATCAGTGCCGACACAATTGCAATGCGGCCGGTCAACCGCAAGCGGCGCAGACTATGTTCGCTGCCACCGTGGTCACCCAGCAGCAGCAAAACGATTGCCGTCAAGGCTGGCAGCAATACCGGCATCGCCGGCAGGTGGTCGAGCCATCCCATCATGAACGCGACCCCGTGTCGTCGTCGGGTTTGCCGTCCACATGGTCGGTGCCGGACTCATGGCGGCTGCGCAGCGCCAGTTCGATCGCAAAGCCGGTGGTCGCAAAGCCGATCACGATCGCGGTCAGTACCAGGGCCTGCGGCAGGGGGTCGGCAATCTGTTGCCCGCCAGCGCCAATGATGGGTGGCGCGTTGCTCCACAGTCGCCCCATCGCAAAGATGAACACGTTGACCGCATAACCGAGCACCATCAGGCCGAGCACAACCGGAAAGGTACGCCCACGCAGCAGCAACCATATGCCGCAGGCGGCGACCCATCCGATGCCGGTGGCAACCAGAAACTCCATGCTCGGCATCATCGCGACGGCTCCTTGCTGGCGGCACCCAGCACGGACACCATCAGCATGGTGGAACCCACCACCGTGATGTAAACGCCCAGGTCAAACAACGCAGCGGTCGCCAACGGCAACTCACCAAGGATCTGCACCACCGGATGCCCCGCTGCGCTGGTCAGAAACGGACGTCCGAAGGCGAACGCGCCGACGCCGGTGAGCCAGGCGATGCCCAGCCCGATGCCGATCCAGCGTGTGAAGCGCCGCCCGTCGCCCGCATGCAACATCCCGTCAGCACGGCTCTGCCCGACGGCCATGTACTGCAGCACCAACGCCACACCGGTGATCAGACCCGCAATGAAACCGCCGCCCGGCAGGTTGTGGCCCCGCCAGAAAATATAGACCGACACCACCAGCGCCAGCGGCAACACCAACTGCGCCACCATGCGCAGCATCAAGGGTTGCTGCTGGAACGTCCATGGGCGGCCGGTGGCATCCTGCGTCGGCCTGCGCACTCGCCAGCCCGAGAGCAGCGCCAGCACGCCCACGGCAGCGACACCGAGCACCACGATCTCACCAAAAGTGTCATAAGCCCTGAAATCCACCAGGATGACGTTCACCGCGTTGGTGCCACCGCCCTCGGGCACAGACTTTTCCAGGAAATACCAGGAAATCGACTCATGGTTGCGGGTCAGCATCAGCCAGGTCACCCAGGCCAGCCCGGCACCACCGGCAAGGGCCAGGCTGGCATCGCGCCATATCCGGCTCGTCGATGACTCACGGGGTGTTCTGCGCGGTAGCAGCGCCAGGCCCATCAGCAACAGCACCGTCGACACCACTTCCACCGACAACTGCGTCAAAGCCAGGTCGGGGGCTGACAGAGCCAGAAACGTGAGTGACGTGACCAGTCCAAGCACACCGACCAGCAGGACCGCGCGAAAACGGTCGTGATGGCCGATCACCAACGCGCCACCGGCCAGCAGCAGCAAGGCCCAGACCACCAGCGACGGCAGGTCGGCAGGCAACAACACGCGGCTACCGGTGGCGGGTGATACCGGGCCATTGCCCCAGGCCCACAACGCCAGCACCAGGCTGGACGCAATCATCCAGGCCAGATGGCGCTGCAACGAGCCGTTCTCGACCAGCGCAGTAAAGCGCCGGGCAAACGCGAACAGGCCATCGATGCCGTGGGTGAATAGCAAGCGTCCGGTCCAGCCCTTGGGATGGTGCAGATGCAGGTTGAATCGATTTTGCAGCGCGAAGTAGAAAACGATGCCTCCCACAACCGCGATCGCGCTCATGAGCAGTGGCAGGTTGAATCCATGCCAGATGGCCAAATGGTATTGTGGCGGCGACGTCCCGAGCATGGCGGTGGCGGCCACTTGCACCATCGGCCCGAAAGTGATCGCGGGCAAGATTCCCACCACAATGCAGATCAGCACCAGCAGCACCACCGGTGCCTTCATGAACATCGGTGGCTCATGGGGATGCGGGTTGCCAAGGCCGCGCGGCGGCCCGTTGAAAAACACGTCGTGGATGAAACGCAGCGAATACGCAACCGCACAGATGCCGCCGACGGTGGCCGCGATGGGCACCAGGAAACCCAACGCGAATGCGGGCTGCCCTTCCACCGCTTCAGCAAAGAACATCTCCTTGGACAGGAAACCGTTGAACAAAGGCAACCCTGCCATGGACGCAGCGGCAATCATGGAAAGAGTGGCAGTCCAAGGCAGATACTTGAACAGGCCGCCCAACTTGCGAATGTCGCGTGTGCCGGTTTCATGGTCGATGATACCGGCGGTCATGAACAACGAGGCCTTGAAGGTGGCGTGGTTCAAGATGTGGAAGATCGCTGCCACGGCCGACAGTGGCGACCCCAGACCGATCAGGAACACGATCAGACCCAGATGGCTGATGGTCGAATACGCGAGCAGGCTCTTGATGTCGTGCCGGAATACTGCCACGTAAGCGCCGAACACCATCGTGCCCAGGCCGACCGTGGCCACGATGCCCTCAAACAGCCCGGTGCCCCCAATCACCGGATACAGCCGTGCCAGCAGAAAGATGCCGGCCTTGACCATGGTGGCCGAATGCAGATACGCCGACACCGGCGTGGGCGCAGCCATGGCTTCGGGCAACCAGAAATGGAACGGCCACTGGGCGCTCTTGGTGAAACAGCCCACCAGGATCAGGATCAATGCCAGCGGGTACAGCGCATGCGCCTTGATCATGTCGCCCTGCGTGAGCATCTGCGACAGATCGTAGGTACCGGCAATCTGGCCCAGCACGACGATGCCTGCCAGCATCACCAGACCGCCGCCACCGGTGACCGCCAGCGCCATGCGGGCACCGGCGCGGGCATCGGCCTTGTGGCCCCAATAGCCGACCAGCAGGAACGATGAAATGCTGGTGAGTTCCCAAAAAACCACCAGCAGCAGCAGGTTGTCGGACAGCGCCACGCCCAGCATCGCGGCCATGAACAGCATCAGCTGCGTGAAAAACTTGCCGGCTGGATCGTCGCGGTGCAGGTAGTACGCAGCGTACAGGATGATCAGCAGTCCGACGCCGGATATCAGAAGGCCAAACATCAGCGCCAGGCCATCGAGCCGGAAGTTGGCGTTCAGACCGATGCCGGGCACCCACTCGTGGCTCGACAGCAAGGTCTGCCCGTCGAACACCGCGCCCGATTGCGACAACAAAAGGCCAAAGACCAGCGCGGTGACGGCTGCGGCCAGCCACGCCACCAGCTTGCGCCGTGCCGGCGAGTTGACGCGGCCAGCCCAGAAACACAGCGTGGTGCCCAACACCAGCGGCAACAGAACAACGAGTGGCAGTGGATGGAACATGTTCTTTTAGTGATCGGCAACCCCCTGGGGCTTCCTCCCATGGGTAGGGAGTCCGGCGGCAAGTGGTGACCGCAAGGATGATACAAGGCGTCGCCTACGGGATTTCCCTTTGCCCGATGGTGGCTTCGGTAAACTCGAACCATCGGCGGGCCGTCGGCTGCCGCTTTCGACCGCAGGAACGCGCCCGTTCGACGTGCGCTGCAAGGCCAGGACGTCTCTCGTTTTCTTCGACACGCAAGCATGACCAAGACCACCACCATCCGCCAGGAAGACCTGATCGAATCCGTAGCGGCTGCACTGCAGTTCATCAGCTACTACCATCCTGCCGACTACATCGCCCACCTCGCTCGCGCCTTTGAGCGCGAACAAAGCCCGGCGGCCAAGGACGCGATTGCGCAGATCCTGACCAATTCGCGCATGAGCGCAACCGGCCACCGCCCGATCTGCCAGGACACCGGCATCGTCAACGTGTTCGTCAAGATGGGCATGGACGTTCGGCTCGCGGGTTTCACAGGCACGCTGGACGACGCGATCAACGAGGGCGTGCGCCAGGCTTACCTGAATCCGGACAACCCGCTGCGCGCCTCGGTGGTCGCAGACCCGCAGTTCGATCGCAAGAACACGCAAGACAACACGCCAGCGGTGATCCACCTGGAACTGGTGCGTGGCAACCAGCTCGACGTGACCGTGGCGGCCAAAGGCGGCGGTTCGGAGAACAAATCCAAGATGGTGATGCTCAACCCGTCCGACTCGATCGTCGATTGGGTGCTAAAGACCGTGCCGACCATGGGCGCGGGTTGGTGCCCGCCGGGCATGCTGGGTATCGGCATTGGCGGTACCGCCGAACGGGCGGTGCTGCTGGCCAAGCAGTCGTTGATGGAAGACATCGACATGTACGAGTTGTTGCAGCGCGGCCCGCAGAACAAGACCGAGGAACTGCGCATCGCGTTGTACGAGAAAGTCAATGCGCTGGGCATCGGTGCCCAGGGTCTGGGTGGCCTGACAACGGTACTCGACGTCAAGATCGCGATGTTCCCCACGCACGCCGCCGGCAAGCCGGTGGCGATGATCCCAAACTGCGCGGCCACCCGCCACGCCCACTTTGTCATGGACGGCTCAGGGCCGGTGTACATGGATCCGCCGTCGCTCGACCTGTGGCCGAATGTGCAATGGACGCCCGACTACCAGAAAAGCCGCAAGGTCGACCTCAACACCTTGTCCAAGGATGAGATCGCAACCTGGAAGGCCGGCGACACCCTGCTGTTGTCGGGCAAGATGCTGACCGGCCGCGACGCGGCACACAAACGCATCCAGGACATGCTGACCAAGGGTGAGCCTTTGCCGGTGGATTTCACCAACCGTACGATTTATTACGTCGGTCCGGTTGACCCGGTGCGCGACGAAGCCGTCGGTCCGGCAGGCCCGACCACCGCCACCCGCATGGACAAGTTCACCGAGATGATGCTGTCCCAGACCGGCCTGATCAGCATGATCGGCAAGTCCGAACGAGGCCCACAAGCGATCGAAGCCATCCGCAAACACAAGAGCGCCTACCTGATGGCCGTGGGCGGTGCTGCCTACCTGGTCAGCAAAGCCATCAAGACCGCCAAGGTCCTCGCCTTCGCCGACCTCGGCATGGAGGCAATCTACGAATTCGACGTGCTGGACATGCCGGTGACGGTGGCGGTCGATGCGGG
>Ga0105045_10001730_pt1 | contig 18006 bp, 11 predicted proteins | sample MAT02_FD_78089 | JGI IMG/M metagenome (GOLD analysis project Ga0105045, IMG submission 78089) | Freshwater microbial communities from Lake Fryxell liftoff mats and glacier meltwater in Antarctica - MAT-02 (megahit assembly) | ecosystem: Environmental > Aquatic > Freshwater > Ice > Liftoff... | reverse complement strand
CTGCAATACATTTCGCAAGCCGCCAAAGAACTGCTGGGCTATGAACCCGAAGAACTGATCGGCCTGCTGCCCACCAAACTGTACCACCCCAAAGATGTGGAGGTATACCGCCGGATGTTTGAGAAATTGAAACAGGGCCAAACCGCCCTCACTCACCAATACCGGATTTGCCGCAAGGACGGTAGCTACACGTGGTTCGAGACGGTGACCAAGCCCGTGTTTGATTCCGAGGGCTATATTGTGAGGATCCAATCGTCCTCGCGTGACGTGAGCGAGCGCAAACAGTCCGAAACAGAAATCAATACTGCCCTCTCGCGGCTTTCGGCCCTGATCCAAAACATGGAAGCGGGCATATTGGTAGAAGATGAAAAGCAGCAGGTCGTGTTGATGAACAAACGGTTTGCCGATATTTTTCAGATCAAAAGCCCGATTGAGGGCCTGCTGAACAAATCGAGCCAATCAATCAACCAATGGGTGATCAATTTAGTGGAAAACCAAGCCCAGTTCCAAGAACGGCTCAATGAACTGGTGCAAAAACGAGTAGTGGCCACCGGAGAAGAGATCGGTTGCTTGGGCGGCCAAATCCTTGAGCGCGACTACGTTCCCATTTTTGTTGATGGCGTTTACAGCGGTCATTTATGGGAATATAAGGACGTGACCGAGCGCAAGCAAGTAGAGAAAGAATTGATCAAGGCCAAGGAAGATGCCCTGCAATCGATGCGGGCCAAGGAGCTGTTCCTCTCCACCATGAGCCACGAGATCCGCACACCCATGAACGCCGTGATCGGGATGACCCACCTCCTGCTCCAAGAAGACCCCAAGCCCGACCAAGTGCCCAACTTGCAAACCTTAAAATTTTCAGCCGAAAACCTATTGGTGCTGATCAACGATATATTGGACTTCAGCAAGATTGAAGCGGGTAAAATCAGTTTTGAGGAAACCAACTTCAACCTGCGCAATTTCATCAATGGCATTCGCAACAGTTTTGATTTTAAGGCCAAGGAAAAGGGGATTGCTTTCAAAATACTGCTCGATTCAGAGTTGCCAGAATTCATAGTGGGCGACTCCGTGCGCCTGAGCCAGATCATTTCCAACTTGGTGGGCAACGCCGTCAAGTTTACCGAACAAGGCCGGGTGTCGCTCGATGTGCTCCAAGAAGAATGCGATGCCGATAGTGTGTTGATTAAATTTATGGTCACTGACACGGGCATTGGCATTCCCGAAGACAAAATACGCGATGTGTTTGAGCAGTTTACCCAAGCCTCGACCGATACGACGCGCATCTACGGCGGCACGGGATTGGGCCTGGCCATTGTCAAGCGCCTGCTCCAGATGCAGGACAGCCAGATTGGGGTGGAAAGCGAGCTGGGCAAAGGTTCCAAGTTTTGGTTTTTGCTCCGGTTCAAGCTGGGGGCCGGCCCAATGCCATTCCCCGCATCGGAGCAGCCCCCCGCGTTTGAGTTTGTGCCCCTGCCCAGTACGCGGGTACTGCTGGTGGAAGACAACGAAATCAACCAGATGGTGGCCACCAAATTCCTCAACAAATGGGGGCTGGAACTGGATTATGCCGCCAATGGTGACATTGCCTTGGAAAAAATCAGCAGCGGAGCGTATCAGATCGTACTCATGGACTTGCAAATGCCGGTCAAAGATGGGTACGAAACGGCCAAAGCGATCCGGCAAATGGTTGGTGATTATTTCGCCACAGTGCCCATCATCGCCCTGACGGCCTCGGCCATGTCCGATGTCAAGGCCAAGGTGGTAGCGGCTGGCATGGATGATTATATCAGCAAGCCGTTTAACCCGAGCGAATTGTACCAAAAAATTGCCAAATACATCCGGGCCGGATCGGCCCGGCCCGCTCCGGCAACCAAACTGCCCCCGCCAGTGGTGGCCGTTTCCAGCCTTTTCAACTATACCAATGTCATCAATTTGTCGCTGGGGGATGATCCCTTCCGCCGGGAACTGACCACCATCTACATCCGGGCCTTCCGTCAATTGAGCGAAGAATACGAACATCTCATGCTCAAAAAAGACAGCATGGGCGTGTTGCGCCTGCTCCACAAGTTGACCCCCACCATGAAAACCCTGGAGACTGCCCGTTTGGAAAAAGAGCTCCGCCAAGGGGCTAAGCTATTGACCATGCGCCCCAAACGTGCGGATCTGTTGCACGCCAGCGAGGACATCAAGGCCATTTGCCAGCAAATTATTGGTGAATTGGAAATGTATCTAGTTGAGTAACCAGCAAAATTTGCTTACGTTTGAGGAAACTCCGTGAGCATGAAATTATTCCGTACTGCCGATGGCACCGTCATTGAGCACGAGCAACAATATTATCTCTCGCTCCAGCCCCACTGGGAGAGCGTCGTCAACCGCAGCCAACTGCACGAACGCCTGCAATCCGAGCTGCGCAGCCTCAGCCCAGCGGGCGGGCCGGCCTGGTTCGCCCAGCAGGTACTGCTGCCGCCCATTGGATCGCGGCAAGAGGTTTGGGCCGCTGGGGTCACCTACCTGCGCAGCCGCGATGCCCGCATGGAAGAAGCCAAAAACGCCGGGGGCGATACTTTCTATGACAAAGTGTACGTGGCCGAGCGGCCCGAACTCTTCTTCAAGGCCACTCCCGCCCGTGTGTCCGGCCCGGGCCAGCCCGTGAGGATCCGGCGCGACAGCACTTGGGACGTGCCCGAGCCCGAACTGACCCTGGTGATCAATGCGCAGGCCGAAATCGTGGGCTACACCATTGGCAATGACATGAGCTCGCGCAGCATCGAGGGCGAAAACCCGCTGTATTTGCCCCAAGCCAAATCTTATGACCGCTGTGCGGGCTTGGGGCCGGGGGTTTATGTGCCCGAGCAGCCCCTGCCCCCCACCACGCTCATCTCATTGGCTATTCAGCGGGCGGGCCAGACCGTGTTCAGTGGCGAAATCGAGATCGGCCAGATGAAGCGCCAACTCACCGAACTGGTCAGCTTCCTGTTCCGCGAGTGCAGCTTCCCGCACGGGGTACTGCTGATGACGGGCACGGGCATTGTGCCGCCCGACACGTTCACACTCCACCGCGGCGACGAGGTTCGGATCACCATCGGGCCGATCGGTACACTGGTCAATGTGGTGGAGTAACCAGTGGGCGCATTCCGCTTTTGCGCCCCAGATCGGTGCTTGCCCGGGCCTGTAAGTGCCCAAACCACCGAGAGTTGCCCCGCGCCGCGACCAACGGTTTTAGCGGGGGTACCCTTTGCCAAATAAAAAGCCCCTTGACTAATTTTGATAGTTGACCAGAGGGTTTTAGCTTTGTAAAATTGGTTTGAAACACCAAGACAATTAAAATTTTTATCGCTATTCAACCAAAGACTGAGAGAAAACGGCAAAATTATTTGTCAACCTCCTGCAATTGGCGTTTATTTATTATATTGTCAAAAATTTTAGAACGGCATATCAAACCCTGCGCGCAAATAAACACCAAGCGCGGTTTATCGCACCCGGGCGGCCGAGGTGATCAGTAGCTGATGGGTAAGGCCACCTTCGATAAAACGAATTAAAAAATTAGATTTTTTGCGATTATACTCACTAATATAGACAATCTTTTCCAAATAATTATTTTTATGAACTTGACTATCTTAAAACCAAGAGCCGCTTTGAACAAGGCTTTCTTGAAAGTAAAGCCGAATAGATCGGTCATTGAAACGTTCAAGCGCAATTTAATTTCGCTGATCGACCAAATCAATGAAGCCGAAACGGAGGAATTTCATAAAAATATTATTTCCAACTTTCTCAGTAATACTTACTATGCGCTCCAGCACTATATCAATACCAGAGAGCGCAAAGACTTGGTGATCCACAATGGCAAAGACGCCAAAAGTACGGTGGGCGTAATCATCGAAGCCAAAAGGCCCACCAACAAAGCCGAAATGCTCAGAAAGGATAATATCAATGCCAAAGCCCTGCAAGAATTGGTTTTGTATTATTTGCGAGAACGAATCAGCCATAAAAACCTAGAAATCAAGCATTTGATTGTTTCCAATATTTATGAATGGTTTGTGTTTGATGCCCAACTCTTTGAAAAGGTCTTTGCCCAAGACAACGCTTTGCTCAAACAATTTACTGATTTTGAGGAAGGGCGCTTGGCCGGTAAAAGCACCGATTTTTTTTATAAAGAAATTGCCAAACCTGCCATTGAAAAGGTAAAAAACGAACTGATTTTTACCCATTTTGACATTCGCGACTATGAAATAATTGTCCGCAACAACGACCAAGAAGATGACAACCAACTGATTGCGTTGTACAAACTGCTTTCGCCGGAGCATTTATTAAAACTGCCTTTTGCCAATGACAGCAACAGTCTCGACAAAACCTTTTATGCGGAACTGCTCCACATTATCGGCCTGACCGAAACCAAGGAAGGCAGTAAAAAACTGATTGAGCGCAAGAAACCTACCGAAAGAAACCCCGGTTCTTTGCTCGAGAACACCATTTCGCAATTGGATAGTTTGGACAAGATTTCGCGCTTGGAAAAGCCCAATCAATTTGGCGAAAACCAGCAGGAACGGCTTTTTAATGTCGGTTTGGAATTGGTCATTACTTGGATAAACCGCATCTTGTTCCTCAAACTCCTCGAGGCCCAATTGCTGACTTATCACAAAGGCAACCCGGCTTATACTTTTTTGAATTTGGCCAAAATCCAAGGGTTTGACGATCTCAGTAGCCTGTTTTTTGGAGTGTTGGCCCGCAAGCCCGCCGAAAGAGAAAGCGATTTGAAAAAACTGTTTGAGAAAGTCCCCTATTTGAACAGTTCACTTTTTGAGCCGACGGAAATAGAGCACAATACCCTGCTTATCAGTAATTTACGTGATGATAAAAAGCTCCCGATCTTGGGCGCAACCGTGCTCAGGGATAATACCGGCAAACGCAAAACCGGCGATTTCAAAGCCCTTGAGTATTTGTTTGAGTTTTTGAATGCCTATGATTTTGCGAGTGAAGGCTCCGAAGAAATCCAAGAGGACAACAAAACCCTCATCAATGCGTCGGTGCTGGGCCTAATCTTCGAGAAGATCAACGGCTACAAAGATGGCTCCTTCTTTACGCCGGGCTTCATCACGATGTACATGTGCCGGGAAACCATCCGGCGGGCAGTTGTGGCAAAGTTTCAAACCCGGCCAAAGTTCGCCAAGGTGAAAGATTTTGAAGATTTATACGATAAAATAGACGACAGAAAGGAAGCCAACCAAATCATCAACAGCCTCAAAATCTGTGACCCCGCCGTGGGTTCGGGGCACTTTTTGGTTTCGGCCCTCAATGAAATGATTGCGATCAAGAGCGAGCTCAAAATACTGCAAGACCGGCAAGGACGCCGGCTCAAAGAATATCAGGTGGAAGTGGTCAACGATGAACTGATTGTAACCGATGAAGAAAGCGATCTTTTTGAGTATAACCCCAGCAATCCCGAAAGCCAACGCATCCAAGAAACGCTGTTCCACGAAAAACACACCATCATTGAAAACTGCCTTTTTGGGGTGGACATCAATCCCAACTCGGTGAAAATCTGCCGATTAAGGCTGTGGATTGAATTGCTCAAGAATGCCTACTACAAATCCGAAACGGGCTACACCGAACTCGAAACCTTGCCCAATATCGATATCAACATCAAATGTGGCAACTCGCTGATCAGCCGCTTCGCCCTAGATACCGACCTGAAACAAGCCCTCAAAAAGAGTAAATGGACCATTGACACCTATAAAATAGCGGTGCAGACCTACCATAACACCACTGACAAAACGCAAAAGCGCGACATAGAACGCCTGATCGCCGACATTAAAAGCGATTTTAGGTCGGAAATCAGCAAAAATGACCCCAAAATAAAGAAACTCAATGCCAAAGGTGGTGAACTTTATACGCTGGTCAGTCAAACCCAACTATTTGCCGAAAGCGAAAAAGACAAAAAGGAACGCCTGAAAAAACAAGCCCAACTCGAGAAAGACATTGAGCAACTCACCGCCGAAATAGCGGAAATCAAGAGCAACAAGATTTTTGAAAATTCGTTTGAATGGCGTTTTGAATTCCCCGAAGTTTTAAATGACGAGGGTGATTTTGTGGGCTTTGATGTGGTGATTGGGAATCCGCCTTATATCAGACAAGAAGAAATCAAAGAATTTAAGCCGCAATTTAAGTCACAATTTAAACTCTATACAGGCACAGCAGATATTTATATTTTCTTTATTGAAAAAGGATTTGATATTTTAAAAGCTAATGGCGTGTTCACATTCATTATGCCTAATAAATTTATGCAAGCAGGATATGGACAACCTGCCCGAAAATTTTTGTTGGAACAAAATCTAATTGAAATAATTGACTTTGGAGATTTTCAGGTTTTTGAAGAAGCTACTACCTACCCTTGTGTTTTGACCGCAAGTAAAGAACCGACTAAAGGAACTTTCAAAACCACAAAAATCAACTCGCCGGATTTTATCACAGATTTTCCCGCCTATGTTTCAAATGTAACTAACCCGATAAATCATAACTCGTTAAATGATGAAACTTGGGTGGTTTCCAATTCGCAAGACCAACGCCTTTTACAAAAAGTAATTTCAAAAGGAGAGAAATTAGATACTTACATCGTTAGCGGTGCGAAAAGGGGCTTACTAACAGGACTAACAGAAGCCTTTGTAATCAGTAGCGAATTGAGGGATAAACTTATAGCGGAAAATAAAAATTCTCAGAAGTTAATTAAACCATTTTTACTTGGCAGAAATATAAAGTCTTACGAAGGAAATATAAATACAAATTGGTTGATTTTAGTTCCGAAAGGATTTACAATTAAAAGAAACCTTCCTCCAAATAGTCCATATTATGTGAGTGAACCAACACCACGTTATGGAAATATGGAGTATGATGATGCTTGGCTGTGGTTCAGTAAGAACTATCCGGCAATTGCAAATCACCTTCTACAGTTTAAATCAAAAGCAGAATTGCGAACTGATAAAGGAGATTATTGGTGGGAACTTCGGGCCTGTGACTATTACGATAAATTCGCAAATCCTAAAATAATGTATCAGAAGTTCCAAGTAAAGCCTTGTTTTATTTATGATGAAGGTGGGTTGTTATGTAACGACTCAATGTGGTTTATTCCATCTGATGATAAGGTGCTTTTGGGTATTTTGAATTCAAAAATGGGCTGGTGGCTTATTTCAAAATATTGCACCGCAATCCAAAATGGTTTTCAATTGATATGGAAATATTTCAGTCAAATTCCTATTCCCAATGCTTCAGATGAACGCAAAATCCCAATTAAAGTATTGGTAAATCAAATCCTTGATTTAAAAAAACAAAACCCTACTACTAACACCCACAATTTAGAAACCCAAATCGACCAATTGGTGTACGCATTATACGACTTGACGGAGGAGGAGATCAAGCTGGTGGAGGGCGTTTAACCTCCCATACCTGTCCAACCAGTAAGTGAACTTGAGCACCACTGCCCGGTTCTTGACTTGGAACGTATCGGGAAAATAGTTGTCAGTATCGACCAAAAACAGATCCGATACCGGCTGGAAACGCCACTGTAGCCGGGTGTTGATGTTGACCTTGTTGATCTGGCTGTTGTATTGCACAGAGGCCGTGAGGAACACGCTGTGCGAGAAGGTGAAGTTCATGCGGGGGCCCAGCAACCACAGGTTGGCGCTGCGGGGACGGGAACCGGAGGCGGTTACCGGAAAAATCAACCGAAAATACCCCGTACGGTTGGAACCGGAAATTGGCATCGCCCTGAAAGCTGATCCGGTTACCGTTGAAATACTGGCCACGGATCCAGTCAGCAAATCAAGACCTTTCGCCGAAACACCTGCGTTTGTAGATTAATTTTGCTTGGTTGAGCAACCCGCTTGTTTAACTCGACCAAGAGGTGGCAAGGTTGCGGTTTAGGTTGATTTTACCAGAAACCTGCTGGCAAAGCCGCAGCTTGCCAGCAGGTTTTTTTGGGTGTCGGTTACAACGCGACTTCGGAGAGGAACTTGATCCGCATCAGGCGAAGTTCTTCTTCGGTGAACTCGTCGTCGCCAAGTTCTTGGACTGCCGCCGCAATGTTGTCGGTTTCGGCCAGCATGAAGTATTGGAACACTTCTTCCTGCCGATCCTCGTCCATGATCTGGCCAATGTAATAGTCCAAGTTGAGCTTGGTCCCTGAGTAGCAGATGTGCTCGATCTCGGCTATTACCGTGGCCAGGCCAATGCTTTTGGCTTCAGCTATCTCTTCCAGATCCACTTTGCGGTCGATCTGTTGGATGATAAATATTTTGGTTTTTGACTTATTGACCGTCGACTTGACCACCACATCGGCGGCGGTGGTGATGTCGTTCTCGGCAACATATTTGACAATAGCATCGATGAATGACTTGCCAAATTTCTGGGCTTTGCTGGCCCCCACTCCGTTGATCTGCGATAGTTCTTCGAGGTTGGTGGGGTAGGTGGTGGCCATTTCCTCGAGGGAGGGATCTTGGAAAATCACGTAAGGCGGCAAGTTTCTCTGCTTGGCCACTTTCTTGCGCATGGTCTTGAGCATCTCAAATAGGGCTTCGTCAAAGGCATTGCCCTGGGGCACGGCCTCATTTGACGAAGAGTTCTCGCCATCTTCGTTGTCGCTTTCGGTGTTGGAGTAGTCGTGATCTTTGTAAAAAGTGACCGAGTTGGGCCGTTCCAAGAACCGATCGCCCTTTTCGGTCATTTTTAAGCCCCCAATGGTCAAGTTGTCGATGTCTTTTTCGAGGTACTCGAATAGCATCGTCTGCCGGATGACCGATTTCCAGTGCATGTCATCGTCTTCCTTGCCTTTGCCGAACACATCGAGCAAGTTGTGCTCATAACTCATCACGTGCTGCTCTTCCACGCCCCGGATCACGTTTACCAAGTGGTCGATGCCAAAGCGCCCATCGGTTTGTGACACGGTCTTGAGGGTGATCATCACTTTGTCCCGGGCTTCAAAATGCTTTTCTTTGGGCAGATTGCAGTTGTCGCAGCCGCCACCCTCGGTGCATTTGGTTTCTTTGTAGCGCTCACCAAAATACTGGAGCAACTGACGGCGACGGCACACCGAACATTCGGCAAAAAAAGCCATTTCATCGAGCAGGTACTTGGCATTCTCGCGCTCGGTGACCGATTTGTCCTTGTTGAACTTTTCCAGCTTGGCAATGTCGTCGGGGCTGTAGAACATCAGGCAGTGGCCTTCCAGTCCATCGCGGCCAGCCCGCCCCGTTTCTTGGTAATAACCCTCGAGCGATTTGGGCGTGTCATAATGGATCACAAAGCGGACATCGGGCTTGTCGATGCCCATTCCAAAGGCGATGGTGGCCACGATCACGTCCGCATCTTCGTTGAGGAAAGCATCTTGGTTGCGAACCCGCACGTCAGCATCGAGCCCGGCGTGGTAAGGCAGGGCTTTCACATCGTTCACCCGGAGCAGTTCGGCAATCTCCTCCACTTTTTTCCGGCTCAGACAATAGACAATGCCCGACTTGCCCTTGTGGTTTTTGATAAAGCGGATCAATTGTTTATTGGTGTTGCTCTTGGGCCTGACCTCATAATGAAGATTGGGCCGGTTGAACGACGACTTGAAAAAGTCGGCCTCTTCCATCTGGAGGTTTTTCTGGATGTCCAACTGCACCTTGGGCGTGGCCGTGGCCGTGAGCGCCACGATGGGAAAATTGCCGATCTGCTCAATAATGGTCTTGATCCGGCGGTATTCGGGCCGGAAATCGTGCCCCCATTCGGAGATACAATGGGCCTCGTCCACAGCCACAAACGATACATTGGCATCTTTGAGGAAGTTGATGTTCTCTTCCTTGGTGAGCGATTCGGGGGCCACATAGAGCAGGCGCACCTCCCCATTGAGGGTTTCCTTCTTGACCCGGTTGAGCTCGGCCTTGGTCAGGGTGGAATTGAGGAACTGGGCGTTTACCCCGAAGGCATTGAGCTGATCCACTTGGTTCTTCATCAGCGCTATGAGCGGAGAGATCACGATGGCGACGCCGTCCATGATTAGGGCCGGCAACTGGTAGCAGAGCGATTTGCCCGCTCCAGTGGGCATGATCACGAAGGTGTTGCGCCGGTTGAGCACATTGCGAATGATGGCTTCTTGGGTGCCCCGGAATTGACTGTACCCGAAAACTTCTTTGAGTTTTTCTTTCAGGTCGACTGCGACTTGCTCTTGTACCATTGTCCACAAAGCTTTGAGTAAGAGAAACTTGTGCTATAAACAAAGCATAGCACGATAACTTACACCAAAAAACGCTTTAGTTTTTGGATAAAATAAATGAAATATGAAAGATGCTATAAGCGCTTCAAAAGCGGGTTTGACACCATGTACTCCGCCAAAGGACACAACGGGAACTTTAATCACCCGATCCTATTTGGTCGATTGCGCTGGCTAGTTGGCGATCCTTTTCGGTGATCACATTGCCGGCATCGTGTGTGCTCAACTGGATTTCGACCCGGTTGTACACATTAGACCAATTTGGATGGTGATCCATCTTCTCGGCCAATAAGGCTACTTTGGCCATAAAACCAAAAGCATTGACAAAATCCCGGAAGATGAATGTCTTGGTCAATTGGTTGTTTTCCTCTTTCCACATAGCTTTTTTAGAAACTTAAAGTAAATCTACAAAAACGCTCACTAATAACCACCAAAATTTTTCAAGGATTTTTTTTTCTGGTGGCAACCGAGGTAATAAATCGCCCCAAAGTATCATTTTTAGGGCTTGGATCTTTGAGAATGAAGCCAAGTTTTGGAAAAATTGGATTATGTTAGCAATTTGGCGGGCAAACCAGCGCCACACCAGAAGCATTGCCCAAGTTGTGGGCCGCGCCCGTGCAGAAATCAATTTTGTTGGTATGCTTGTTCCACCGTTTAATCTCAAAACCAATGGACCCAAAAAAACGCCTACTCCTGCTCATCGGTGCGATGTTCACGGCGGCTGTCATCTATTTTGCCGTTGACATCATGACCCGCACCACGCCGCCCTGGCGGCGCAACCGGGGCAACGCCGATTCACTTGCCCGGGATTCAACCATGGCCCGGCCGGCCAGTGCCCCGGCCGAAGTGGTCACCACCTTCTTTACTGACAACGAGACATTTGAGTACCGGGTGCGCAAAAATGAGGTGCTGGGCAGCATTGCCGAGAAGTTTCATTTCCCTCTCGACTCCATCCGCCTGCTCAACGGCCTGTCGTTGGACAACATCATTGAGAACCAAAAACTCAAAGTGCGGGTGCGGGCACTCCACCAAGTGGGGCCAGGTGAGGTATTGGGCAAAATTGCCCGAAAATATGGGGTGGCCGAGCGGGCCATCATGGAGGCCAACAACATTACCAAGCCAGAACGGCAAGTGCAAGAAGGCAAAACGATTGCCATTCCCCGACCCAAGAAATAACCGAGATGATCTATCACCTAACCCTGCCCAGCGAGTGGCAAGCGGCCCAAGCGGCCGGCCAATACACTGCGCCCAGCCTTGCCACCGAGGGCTTTATCCATTGCAGCACCGCCGAGCAAGTGGCGCGGACGGCCAACCTCTATTTTCAGGGGCAGGGCGAACTGCGGTTGCTCCACATCCGGGAAGCCGATCTGGCAGTTGATTTGAAATTTGAGCCAGCCAGTGGCCAACTGTTCCCCCACCTCTTTGGCCCGCTCAATTTGGCGGCAGTGGCCCGCGCCCAGCCCCTGTTCCCCGATGGGGATGGCCATTATCATTTTGGGGCTTGAGCCGCGATTCGTCCGATTTGCTGTAAACACCCGGGGCAAAGCCTTGCTTTTTTTAGAAAAAATCACTAAAATTGCGGCTCAAAAATGGCAACCTAAAGAGCATCTCATTATAAAACAAGCATTTAACATGACAAAGGCAGAAATCGAGAACAAATTGTCGGACCTGAAAAAACAGCAGGGCGAACATTTCAAACAAAAAAAGGCCGTCCGCAATGCTGACAGCATCAAAACGATCCGGGAAGAGATGAACACCCTCAAGAATGAGGTGACCAAAATCTACCGGGGCAAATAAGTTTTAAATTCATCACCTGTTTATTTTCTAGATTAATCATGGCGATTTCCGCACAAGACGTAAACAAACTGCGTCAAGAAACTGGTGCCGGGATGATGGACTGTAAAAAAGCGCTGACCGAAGCCGGTGGCGATTTTGAAACAGCCAAAGACATCCTGCGCAAAAAAGGCCAAAAAATATCGGCTTCTCGGGCCGACCGCACCACCAGCGAAGGAGTGGTGTTCATCCGTACCAATGCCGATAATACCGAAGGTGTGTCGATTGCCTTGGGTTGCGAAACCGATTTTGTAGCCAAAAACGAAGATTTTGTAGCATTGGGCAACACGATCATTGAGCAAGTAATGGCCCAAAAGCCCGCTTCGCTCCAAGAAGTGGGCACTTTGCAGATCGGGGGCCGTGCGCTTTCTGAAGTGCTGGTGGACATGATTGGCAAGATCGGCGAAAAAATTGAGGTCTCCCAGTTCGCCCACGTAAAGAGCGAGCGCGTAGTGAGTTACTTGCACGGCAACCAAAAAGTGGGTGTGCTCGTGGCCCTCAAAGGTGGTAGCGACGACCAAGCCGTTGCCGCTGGCAAAGATGTGGCCATGCAGATCGCGGCCATGCGCCCCATCGCTCTTGACAAGGACGATGTGGATCCGGCCACCATTCAGCGGGAAATCGAGATCGGCAAAGAGCAGGCGCGCGCCGAGGGCAAGCCCGAAGCCATGCTGGAGAAAATCGCGATGGGCAAACTGTCCCGTTTCTACAAGGACAGCACTTTGCTTAATCAAGACTTTGTGAAAGACAACAAACTGACCGTTGCCCAGTATTTGGACAGCGTGCAAAAAGGGCTGACAGTTTCGGCCTTCAACCGCATCTCGGTCAGTAACTAAAGCGTTGCCACTTTGGCAGTAGGGCAGCGGGCCATGTGACACCACATGGCCCGCTTTTCTGTGCCCGCTGGCCTATTTCTTTGTCCCGAAGTTGGCCAAGTTGCTCTTTTTCCAGTCAACAGTGTTCATCAGGTGGATCATGTCCTGTTTGACAAACTGGATGAGGGGGGCCAGTGAGTCGTTGAGATCGGCCGAAGGAAAGTAGAGCGAGGCCCGGAGGAAATGTTGGGTCGAGTCGGTGACGTACAATTGGAACACCGAAGGCACATCGCCCTCCAACTGGTACACCACCGAGGTGTAACCTTGGTTGGTTTTGGAAACTATCTCCTCAATGGCTTGGGCTTTGATATTGTGTTTTTGGGCCAACTTATAACAATCTGTCACATAGTCCCGAAAATCAGCTTGATTACGGATTTTTTTGTAAGAAATATCAATATTGGCCGTAAATGTTGGGTAGTAGAGTTCCAGCCAATATTTTTCCGCCATTCGGGAAGTGTCGGGCAGGAGTTGGGCGTGGGCCGAATACTCAAAAGTGTAGGGCAGTGAATCGGGCACGCGCCGGTAAGCGGCGGTGGGCAGGTCAATCCGGTGGTAGCCCTTGGGCTTGGGGGTGAAAGTAGCCTCGCCCGTACAGGCCACCACCACCACGGGGGCCACCACCACGGCCAACAGCCAAGTAAAAAAAGATTGGGGACGCAAGGGTTTAAAGTTTAAGGGTTCAACATAGTTTGGGCAACTATTGGGCCACTGGCCATCTGATGACAATAGTCGATCCGATTGGGCAAGGATTGGGGGCTTCAATAAACTGATAAAGCATCCATTGAACAGTCCCGTCATTGGAATTCCTTGAAGTCAAGCGTTGGAACTTCAACTTTCTCCTCGTATTTGATTGTGAGCTCGTCTTCATGGTCAAACAGTGTCAAAGCATATTTTATTAACTCAAATTTTCCTGGATTATCAAGGTTGCCTTCAATAAAATAGGTTTTGTTGATGGCAACTGGTTGTCTTGGATTGCCCTCGACTGGCGTTTTCGTCAAACGCAGCCTGCTGCCCAAGTCAGTTAAGAAAAAAGTTTCTGGTCGAACTTCAAAAAGTTTTTTGAAAACTTCTACATACAATCGTGCTACTTCTCTCACATCAATTCGTTGGTCAAAGAAAATCGCGTACTCCAACTTTTTGAACTTTGGGTTTTCTGCTTCAAAAATATTCACTTCACTACTAGCAGAGCTGTTTGCATTTGTGACGTTGGGAATGTCCCAAATTTTTAAAAAGCGTTCTGAAATTACGTCAAAGCGTTTTTCAATCTCTACTTTGTTCCACGCACTCAATGAGGCAAGATATTTATTCAGCCAAAGGCGGCTGTCTTTGTAACCTGCACTTTCCAAATCTCTTTTGTCCACAAAAGACTTGTTCCCCAACTTTCCATTGTTACCTGACAGGGTCAAGTTGCCAATCGTATTGATATAATTTTCTTTTATGAAGTTGAAGTCCGTTTCGCCCAGTTCAATTTTCCATTTTGGGTCGGGGTTCTGTGGGAAAATATGTTCAATCGTTATGTCAGGGTTACCGTCAATAATAACTGGTTCATTGTTCTCAAAATTTTCAAGGCGTTCTAAAAGATATGTTCTGTTTTTTGACTTGATGTTGTAAACGTCTTTTTCTTTGAGCGCGTTGACCGTTTCGCTGTTGCGCGGAAACCTCTGCACTCCTGAACGTGACACCAAAGATTCTTGAATAGAGGAAATGTAATTCTTCACGTCAACCTTGTCGTACAAGCTCATGAATATTTTGTTCAAGGCATTGGTGGGAAGTCCAAGAATGGAACGCCGCCAAGAATAGGATTGGATGAGTTCCAAAATTGAAATGAAAGCTGATTTGTCAATTATTTTGTTTGAATAATCTTCGTAAACTTTCATTAAGAATGGATACGAAACTGTAACTTCAAGTCGGTTGATGTATTCCAATTGCAACCTTATTGCTTTGTCAGTTTCATTTTTCGGATTTAGTAGCTTATTGTAATGCTTTACCAAGGATTTTAAACTGTCCAAAACATTCTCGAGGGCATTTACGTCTAACTTCGGATATTTTGCTTTGAATTCAAGATAAACCTTTTCCTTGTTTGGAATTTGTTTATTCTCAAGAGTGAGAAAATCACGAATAAATTGGGAAACCCTGCTTGCATTGGTTGATTCGTCCTTGGCTAATTTTTCAATTATTTCCCAATAGTTTTGATAAATTTTGTTTTGCTCCTTACGACTTAAATCCATAAGAATAAAGTTGCGGATTAAGTCTGCTTGTGAAAGCTCCAAACCAGTTGAGTTCAAACTTTCAAATATTCTTTGTGGGTCGTCTTTCGCTCTGTCAAGCCCGATGTCAACCATCATAAGTTTTTGTAGTCCAGCTTGGACTATACCATAATTTTCTTGGGTAATTAGGCTGCGGAATAGATCAAAGTTGTCGATTAGTTTTGAGAAGCCCTGAAATGCTTCAGCCTCATCACCTCTTAAAAGGCATTTCAACGCTTTGTCATTGTTTTCCGTCAGTCGAAGCTTCAGTTTTTCTTCGTCTTCTGCAAACTTATTTATCAAATAGGTTTCGCTGATCTCATCCACAAGGGCTACGTTTTTCAACTCAGTTGCAATACGGTAAATTACCATATAAATCAACGTTATGGTCGTCAACCTTTGCTGTCCGTCAATGATAGTAAGTTCCTTTAATCGGGTTGCTTGGTAGACATCGTCATGCACATAGACAATGCTCCCGATAAAATGAGCACTCATTTCATCGTTTGAGCCAACTTTTAAGATGTCGTCCAGTAGTTGGTTGCATTGTGAAGTTGTCCAATCGTAGTTCCGTTGATAAACCGGAATGACAAACTGCGTTTTGTTTGCCGATAAGAAGTCGTCAACCTTGGTTTCGCTTGCTTTCATTGTCTGTGAATAATAGGTTTTAGGGTCTATCTGCTTTTGTTTGGTAAAGAGAATCTTCGGCAGTCAGTTTAAAGCTGGCAAGATCCCGAGGCCAACTGCTACACAGGCCCATGACCGGGCGAAGGTAAGAATTTGGCCATTCAAAATGGTGCGATCAACGATCATCAGCAAACCAATTACCTGAACCCGCCCATAATCCACCCTGCCAATCGGGAAACCCATTTTCATCGACCATAGTACAATTTTTCAGGGTTTCACCGCCCGGAGCTGGTACCATTTGTTGGCCGAAGCGTAATTCCCGATGTGGTTTCCGGTGAAACACATGTTGGCAGTAAGACCAACTAAATTAAAGACAACAGCTAAAGCCGTTATCAGTATGTCTGCCATTTAAGCCGCATCAATCATGTCCCTTGGGACAGCATCAGGGATAAATTGGGGGACAAAAAAAGCTCCGGGTCTTTTTTGGCTAATTTTCTTGCATTTTTAAAGTCCCACCGGGCTTTGAAAATAGCCTTCGGATCGGGGATGCCCAGTTTGGGGGGTAGCCTTGCAACCTACTTTTAAATACCCGCTGGTTACGTCATAGAGACAGGCCCTAGTTAGTCCCGAGCTTATCGGGGGCCTAGCGTTTCTAGGTTGGTCAGCAGCCAATCCCGCTTTTGCTTGGTCACCGGGATCTGGGAACCGTCGGCCATGAGCAGGTAGCCGCCCTCGATTTTTATGATCTTGCGCAGGTAAGAGAGGTTAATGATGTGCGACTGATGGGCCCTAATAAAGTTATGTGCCTCCAGATTTTCGGCCACTTGCTTTAAAATTCTACAGATGAGCAGGGTGCGTCCATCTGCCATGTAAAATCGAGTGTAGCTGCCCTCTGCCTCACAGCGGATTATCTGGCCAATTTCTATTATTTCGTAGCCTTCTAGCATGGGTAGTGCTACCCGGGCGGGGAGGTTGCGCTGCTGCGAAGCGGACCGGTACTCTTGCCGAAGCACATCTAGCTGGGCAACGCTTAAATCCCGATTTTTTCGCTCTTCCCACCGGAGGAGCACACTTCTCAGTTGGGCTTCTTCCACTGGTTTGAGCAGGTAATTCAACGCGCTAAACTCAAAGGCCCGGATGGCATATTGGTCGTAAGCGGTAGTAAAAATGACCTCAAAGTTTATCGTCCCGAGTGCATCGAGCAAGTCAAAGCCTGAGAGGCGTGGCATCTCGATGTCCAAGAACAGAACATCGAACTTCGCTCCGCGAATAAATTCCACGGCTGCCTCGGGGTGATTAAATTTTGCCAGCACTTCTACCCCAAGATCAAGTTTGGCCAATTTTATGCCCAGCAGTTCGCTGGCGTGGCGTTCGTCATCAACGATGATGGTTCGGATCATAGTTTAGCGGGTTGGAATTTGATACCGGAGACGCACCAGCGTGCCCGTTGGCAAGTCATTTACTTCCATACTTATTTGCTGGTCGTGGTTTCGGTTGAATAGCTCGATCCGCTCCGAGGTAATGGCCAGCCCGTAGGAGCGGCGCGGGATCGTAGAGCGGCTTTTTATCTCTTGTGCGCGGGCCCGGCCGATGCCATTGTCTTCGATTTCAAAATCTAGGTAATGGTTTCCTTTTAACACCCGGATCCAAAGCTGTTTTTCGGTTTTATCGCTGGGCATGAGTCCGTGTAAGATCGCATTTTCGGCAAAGGGCTGGAGGAGCATCGGGGGCAATAGGGTATGGTAAAGATCCGCCGTGTGGTTTTCCTCAATAAAGAAAGTAAAATTTTCTTCAAACCGGCTCGACTCCAATTCTAAATACAGCCGAAGCGCTGCCAGTTCCTCGCCCAAGCTTACCGCTTGCGCTCGCGAGTGCTGGAGCACCATCCTGAGCAGTTTAGAAAATCGGGATAGATAGTGGGCAGCCTTATCCGTTTGGCCCGAAAGTAGAAAATACTCGATCGAGTTGAGGCTATTAAACAGAAAGTGGGGGTTCATCTGGCTGCGCAGGGCCATCATTTCAGTTTCGGCCAAGAGTTTTTCATATCCACTCCGGATCTGCTGCTCCCGCTCGGCCTCGAGTAGTTGATAGGCATCGGCCACTTCCCGCTTGGCCAGGTCTACCGATTCCTCCAGCTTGACATTGATCTGGGTGGTGAGTTGATTGTTGGCTTCCAACTGCTGGATATACG
>Ga0105045_10001729_pt1 | contig 18021 bp, 13 predicted proteins | sample MAT02_FD_78089 | JGI IMG/M metagenome (GOLD analysis project Ga0105045, IMG submission 78089) | Freshwater microbial communities from Lake Fryxell liftoff mats and glacier meltwater in Antarctica - MAT-02 (megahit assembly) | ecosystem: Environmental > Aquatic > Freshwater > Ice > Liftoff... | reverse complement strand
CTGCCAAGCGTTCAACTGCCAAGCGTTCCCGAAGAGCTCCTGATAGAGAGTCCCGTGAAGAATGGTTAGCCAATGAGTCTCAATACTGCCCAGCTCTGGCAATCGATTCAAGAAAACGGTATCGCGAGCGCGGCCGAGTGTCGCGAATGGGCGAACATCATTGTTGAGTCGACTGGGATGGCGGCACTCAATGACCCGCAACTGCTACTTGCGCAGCTAATCAAGCTCAAGAAGATCACTCCGTTTCAGGCGAACGCCTTTCTCAGTAATTCGCTTCAGACATTGACCATTGGGCGTCACAGACTTCTTGCGCCCCTGACTTCGCCAGCTTTGTCCAATTGGTTTGAAGCGATTGATCCCGCCAGCAACGCCGCCAGATGGATATACGCGATACCCTCGGATCGATTACTCTCAGAAGACCTGACGCGCCATCCGCCGAGTTTACTCTATTCAAAAAAGCAAGCGAGCGTAAAGGGCGACTCCCTCCAAAGTATGTCGCCACCGGCAATGTTTGACGGGTACCTACTGGTAGCGGCAACCCCCGCGCCTGGAAGACCGCTTCGTGATGGGCTCAAACAATATCATCACAACGTTCTTCCGAATGAAAAATCGATGAAGATTATCTTCTCACTTGCGATTGCATTGGCCGATCTCCATGAACAGGGCGTTGTCCACGGTCGAATTGGTATTGATCAAGTTTGGTGGGATGGTGCGGATCAAGTCACTCTATTACGCGACCCTTTCTTTCCACCCGTGTCGCCACTGTCGATGAATGTTCCCGTTGCGGTTGGAGTTTCCGACGATCAAGACTTTCGAATTCGTTACGCAGCTCCAGAGTTCACAGCGCCCGGGCAACAACCAACTCCGGCAACGGACATGTATTCTCTCGGTTGCCTTTGGTGGGAATTAATTTCAGGAAGGCTACCCTACTGGGACACCATGCTGGACAAAGTCCCCACATCGGCTTGCCTGTTTCCCCTGGTAATCCCTCAAGAAACAGTCATTTCCCAAGGGCAACGGAAATGCCTTGAGTACCTCCTGGCAAAAACGCCCACCACACGTTTTCAGAGTGGTCGAGAGTTCCTAAATGCTTTCAAGGTCGTCGTGCCAAAAGAATGGCTCCCTGCCAAGGAACCAAGTGTAGTAGCCGAACCGAACGTTCCTATCGAGACGAAGCAATCTATTCCACCCGGTTCAAAGCCTGTGGTCATCGCTGAGTCCATTACCGACAAGGTCGAGGTCGCCAAAGCGACGGTTAAACCTGTGGTCAAACCCTCCGCAGATCCCAAACCGACACGGGTGGAAGCAACAAACAATCGATCGGTCGCCAAACCGCGAGAAGTGGATCCGGCATCGAAACCAGACCTGACTACGAAGTCTATTCGACCTTCGACACCCACCAAAAAGGAAGACATAGGAGTCGATGAAAAGGGGACCACTAGCGTTCCAATCAAATCACCTAGGCCAAAAGTTGAAACGCCTCCCAAAATCATTTCTGAAACGATCCCTACGCCGGCTTCGGTTTCAATACCCGAGACGGTAAATGCCCCAACCACGATACCGGCAATTACAGCTTCTGTACCGACATTAAAAACGCTACCGATTTCTCCATCAATCCCCCGACTTGGCGGTAAACCGGTCCAGCGCAGGAAAAAGAAGAAGCCCATCTGGTTACTTCCATCTCTTATTGGTGGTGGCCTAGCATGTCTGAGCATACTCGCCTGGGCTCTCTCCGGAAGCACATCAAAAAGTAGAGCCGATCCCTCTAAAGATGCTACTGAGAACGCAGTCGTGACGGACGAAGCGGCGAGCCCGAATGCAGAATCAAATCCGACAAAAGCAGGTGAAGCTCTGCCGGGTAGGCTCGCAATTCAACCTCGGCAAGATGATCCGCTCCTGGAGCAGTTTGTATTTGCGAGTGGCGAGAACTCGTTTCCTTGGTTACCTCCAAGGGCGAACCAACCCTACTCGTTGGAGATGCTTCCGCCTGGACTTCAAGGTCTTCTGATTGTTCGCCCTAAACTCTGGCTTGAGGAAGGTATTGGATCGGTAACCACCTCTGCGTTATTACCTGCCATTGCAAACCTTTGGGAACCCGTGCAGAAAGCAACTGGAATGGATGCTTCGAATACGGAACAGATTGCGATTGCTCTGTACGGGGGAAGAGACGATGGTTGGCCCGAGTCGGTGTATCGGATTAAGCTTAACAAACCAACGACTGTTGTCGAATTGAAACAAAAGTGGACGAACTATACAGAACAACCAGCTGGTGATAAAAACCATTTATGGGCCTCTGGTTCCGAGGCAATTTTTACTCATCCAGGGCCGGTGGATGAGGACCGCGAGATCAGTCAATTCACATGGGGCCCCATCTCCCTCATCCGTGACCTAGCAGAAGTCGATGGAAATGGCGCAGCCATTACTCGCTCGCTAGAGGAGCTTTGGAAAGCAAGCGACGTGCAATCAGACTTCACGCTGTTGCTTTCCACTAATTTTTTGTTCAGCACAGCAAGAAGCCTCCTTCCTATGATTAACCCCCGAGTCAATGAATTTCTGCGCGACAAACTTTCAGAAAAAACGCTAGGAATTGCGTTGAGTACAACGATCGCAAACGCTTGGTATGGAGAACTCCGCATTCTGGGTCGTGAAGGTCCTGAGTCTGCCAAGTTGCTGGACGAGATCCGTGTGTTTGCGAAGGACCTCTCAGAAGGCGTCGAAAAAACTTTAGTTCAAACACCAGCACAAGAATACTGGCGAGCACTTGCGTTGCGATATCCCCAGATGCTACGAGCTCTCGACAAGCATTCGCGATATGGTCTCGAGAATGGCCAGATTGTTGCCAATTTCTACCTTCCTAATACGGCGTTACCTAACTTAGCCATCGCTTCGTGGCTAATGATGCAACCTTCTTCATTTTTGCAAAACTCGGTTACAAGTATCGCGTCGTCGACAGCGCCGCCTCCTGCCAAGCCCTCAGCCTTCTCATTGCTGGAGCACCCGGTAACCGTCAACTTTGAGCAAGAGCCTTTAGATAGTGCACTGGGATTGGTGAGCGAAGAGCTCAACAGCTCACTACCAGCGAATGTCCATAAGGTAACTCTATCAATCGATGGTAAGGCTTTCGAACTTTCAAGCGTTACTCGCAATCAACAAATTCGCAATTTCAAATTCACGAAAGCTCCGTTTCGCAACCTGCTTACGGATCTCGCCTCGCGTGTCAATCCGGACAAAACAATCACGTCCATCAAAGACCTAAAGCAAGCTGTCGTTTGGGTGGTTGGTGGCAAACCAGATGCTCCGGAAATCATCTTTACCACCCGACGGGGGATTGAAGGCACTGATCAGAAGCTTCCGGAAGAGTTTGTTTCGCCTTGACCGCCGTAGGATACGGTCATCCACATGAGCATCGCATCGATTGTTCGGATCAAACAGTCTCTGTCGATTGTACGATTCCGGATCATTTGAATGTAACACCTTTGCGAGAGCCTACGTACCAAGGCAGGAGCGAATACTCTTCCGCCTTTGTATGTTTTGTTTGGCAACTTAGGAATTACTAAGCCAAAGTTGATCGCCTGAACACACTGCCTTCGTTCCTGACGTAAAGTAATTCGTCCGTACTTATCAGTGATGTCGATTGGCGATTTTGTGAAACCCGATTGTCGTAAACAATGCTCGTACTTTTAATTCATCCAGATACACCTACCCTGACCAAGCTGTCAAATACCATTTCGGAGCTTGGGCACAACGTCGTTATTGCAAACAATGGAATAGAGGGACTTGCTCAATATCGCAAACTCAACCCAAAATTCGTAATTGCCAGCGCTCAACTCGATGGCATCAGCGGCGTCGAACTTTGTCGAGCCATTCGCCGTCGCCAATCGATGAATTATACTTATTTGATTTTACTCACAAACGGTGACGAATCGGATAGTATTCAGATGAGCATCGATTCGGGAGCAGACGACTACCTTGGAGAATCATTCAATTTCGATACGCTCCGACTGAGGCTTGAGGCAGGGAAACGGCTTATCACGTTCGCCGGCAGAGACATGATGATCTTTTCGCTCGCGAAGCTCGCCGAATGTCGAGATAGTGATACGGGCAAACATCTCGATAGAATCCGAGAGTATGCCAGGCTACTAGCTTGCGAGCTCTCAACCTATCCCAAATTTGAATCCGAGATCGATGAACAGTTCATTGAGCTTATCTACCTGACCAGTCCGCTTCATGATATTGGAAAAGTTGGTATCCCCGATGCGGTTCTGACTAAGCCCGGAAAACTGACGCCTGATGAGTTTGCCGTGATGAAAACTCACACACTTATCGGCGGCGAAACGATTCGAGCTACGGCGAACGCGTACCCAGAAGCCAGCTTTCTCAAGATGGCAATGGATGTTGTTCTTTACCATCACGAGCGATGGGACGGTACTGGCTATCCAGAAGGCTTAGCCGGTATCGCCATTCCCCTTTCGGCTCGCGTGGTTGCCATTGCGGACGTTTACGATGCGCTCACGAGTAAACGAGTTTACAAGTCTGCATTCGATCACGAGTCGGCTTCGAGAATCATCTTCGAAGGTCGAGGCTCCCATTTCGATCCAGATCTCGTTGACGCGTTTGTGCAAGTCCAAGACGCGATGAACCAAATTCGAGTTAGCTTTGGTGACTTTCCGATCGAAGATTCTTGTCTAGAGCAATTAGGCTCAGCCGACTCGGCTACTACTCTAACGACCGCCTCCTTCGACTCGGTACTCGTCGGTTCAGTCGCATCTGTATGAAATTGATCGCTCTTCAGCGCAGACTTCGGTGCGCGGTGAGTATGCGTAACGATCAGAATCGGATAAAACAGGATCTGTGGCTCAACGAGTTATTCTTGTCTGTCCTATGATTCGATAAGTCTATGTCTAGCGATTCGGCGATACCTTCCTCTGTTAATCAGGACTCAGGGCAGTCCGATGCAGTTGCGCAGGGGTTTTCCCAGGGGTTTTCCCAGGGGTTCTCCCAACCGTCGTCCCGAATGTTTTCAGGGAAACTACTGGAGCCGATTTGGATGGCGAAACTCGAACGAATGGAGCTCATTACTCGCAAGATTTTTCGAGGACGGATGAAAGGGGAGCGGCGAAGCAGTCGAAAAGGACAGAGCGTCGAGTTTGCCGACTTTAGGAATTATGTCCCTGGTGATGATCTGCGATTCATCGACTGGAACCTCTTTGCGAGGCTAGATCGCCTTTACCTGAAGCTGTTTCTTGAGGAGGAAGATTTGCATTTGTCGATGCTTATCGACGATACCCCTTCCATGCGATTTGGATCGCCCACAAAGCTTTGGGCAGCATCACAATTAGCGGCTTCGCTGGGATACATCGGGCTGTGCCGTGGAGATCGCGTTAGTATTTCTAGCTTTCATGCCGCGTCTCCCCATGTCTATCGCGGAAGAAGTAGCACAAACCGCTTGCTAGGTAGCTTGATGGAAATTAACGAGGTCTCTCAAGATCGCAGGTCGGATCATCCAGCGACCGCGAAACAGGGTGGTCTCTCGCCGCACAATGGCATGGCATCGGCAATTAAATCATTTTGCAGCCGTAATACGGGGAAAGGTATTGTTGTCATCATTTCAGATTTAATGGACAAGGACGGCTATGAATCTGGATTAAAAATGCTTTTAGCAAAAGAGCTCGATATCTTCTTGATTCACCTGCTGTCACCCGAGGAATTATCGCCGACTCTAACGGGCGATCTCAAGTTGGTCGATTGTGAGGATGGCGACATTCGTGAAGTGAGTATCTCAGCGACGATGCTCTCTCGCTACAAAAAAACACTCTCGGAATTCATCGAAACAGCGAAAGCCTTTTGCCGACGTCGAGGCATCACTTACGTTCCCGCTAGCAGTGACACCCCCATTGACACTCTCATTGAACAATACTTGCGAGTTAGAGGGTTAGTGCGATGACCTGGATGAACTCGTTAACCTCGAGTCAGTGGTTGGTATTGCTCTCGATCCCACCACTTGTGATTCTGCTCTATTTCTTAAAGCTGAAAAGATCGCCGGTCGAAGTCTCTAGCACTTATCTTTGGCGAAAGTCGATTGAGGACTCGCATGTGAATAGCTTGTGGCAAAGATTACGGAAGAGCCTGCTTCTTCTTTTACAATTACTATTCCTACTCGCATTGATCGTGGCTTGCTTGCGACCAGGATGGAGTGGGACACAAACGGTCGGTCAACGATCTATATTGATGATTGATAACTCGGCCAGCATGACTACGACAGATGTTCTACCCAACCGATTAGAAGTTGCAAAAGCCGAGGCGAAGAAGCTCATTCGTGAGATGGGAACCAATGACGTTGCTATGGTGATTGCATTCTCGGATCGAGCTGACGTGCGTCAAGGATTTACAGGAGATCGAAATCGTCTGCTTAAATCCATCGACAGCATTCCGCCAAGTGCGAGAACAACCGATCTCAACGAAGCGATGCGAGCCGCGGCGGGGCTAGCCAACCCCGGCCGTGTTAGTTTCGATGGTATGAACGATATCCAAGTTGCAGAAGCCTTACCAGCGACCGTATCGTTATTTTCCGATGGTGGATTTAGTAGTCTGTCCGAGTTTAGCTTGGGGAATCTTTCTGTTCGCTACATTCCGATTGGCACGGCCGCAATCGACAATGTCGCAATTGAAGCTTTTTCGATCCTCAGAAACGAGGAACGCCCCGATGAAGTCGAGGCCTACGCCAGAGTCGTTTCGTATTGCCTGGATCCTATCGAATCAACCGCGTCGCTGTACTTGAACGACACCTTAGTAGACGCAGTCAAGATCCAAGTTGCTCCTGGGAAAGAGTCTGGAGTGATGTTTGACCTCAAGAATGTCGACGTGTTGCGAGGCGTTTTTCGGATGGTTCTCGACCGCGATGATCAAATGATGGTTGATAACATCGCTTATGCTGCCACACGCCCGACCAAACCAAGCAACGTATTGTTAGTTACGCCTGGCAATAAACCGCTTGTCACCGCCCTCAATACAGCTGCGATTCAAGCCATGGCAAACGTTGATGTTGTCGAAACGGAGATTTTGAGTGGTTCTGAATCATCGCAGCAACTGCTTCAAAGGACAGACCTGGACCTGATCATTTTTGATCAGTGCACACCACTGAAAATGCCCATGGCGAATACGCTCTTCATTGGCGGCGTTCCACCCCAATCCGATTGGATAATTGGCAAAACTAGCGTTCCCATCAACTTGATCGACCTTGATAGAACACATCCGATGATGGAGTTTTTAGAGTTGAACTCGGTTCGAATTGTCGAAGGACATTCCGTCACGCCTCCCCCAGGCGGTAAGGTCTTGATTCGTGCCGACAACGGCCCTGTGTTCGCGATCGCCCCTCGAGGGCCGTACCAAGACGCGGTACTTGGCTTTGCGATTGTGCGACAATCAGAAAAGGGAGTTGAGCTGAACACCAACTGGGGGATCAATCGCAGCTTCCCACTGTTCGTATTTGCGGCAGTTGATTTTTTGTCGGGCGTTACCACCCAACAAGCAGCCTCCAGTACGCAACCAGGACAACCCGTTCAACTTTCACTCTCAAACCGCTACCAAACTTTTGAAGTAATTGATCCATCGGGGACCAAATCAATCCTCGATATGAGCCCGTCGGGTCAATACATCTATACTTCCACGGACGCGCCGGGAGCCTATTACGTGAAGGCTCAAAATGAATCGGTGAACACCCTACGTGATGCAGAGAAAGACTCTCGTTTGTCAATGGAAGAACGTCAAACGACAAGTACTACAACCACCGATAAGCTTGTCGAGATCTTTACCGCGAACCTTTTTTCTCCCCGGGAAAGCAACGTCGCAACTTTAAAGGAACTTTCGATAGGGGGCGAAGAGGTTGTCGGACTAGTTGGCAAAACGGTAAGTCGAACCGAATATTGGCGTTGGCTGCTTCTCTTCGGAATCGGCATGTTGGTTACCGAGTGGTTTGTATTCCACCGCCGAAGCTACTGATCAAGACCTCGAGCCGACATAATCGTCGTGAGCCTTCAGCAGTATTAACGGAATGAGATTTTAAAGCTTTAGTAAGTCAAAATCATCAAGAAAGATAGGCTAGATTTGCCGATAGATTGATTAACCGTCGCCTTTATCGTCGTCGGTTGTATCGAATCTTCTCAATCGGACCCTCGTCACATCTTCGTGGATATACATGACAAAAGTCCCGTCAGCAAACGTTAGCCAAGAGCATGAGCGTAGTTTTGTCGCCCCGATGGATCCAAGGACTCATTTCGACCCTCTCGTTGCGAATCGAGTCCTCGATAAGCTATCGAGCGTTCAATGTGAGATTGAAACGGATCTTTCGAAGGATGATCCCTTCGTCACTCCAGGATTGGACTCCGCAAGCGTCCCTTCCAACGCGAAAGTTCAACTCACTCGTCCGATGTTGTCAGTAGTGATTCCTGTATTTAATGAACGCGAATCCGTCCTCAAGATTGTGAAAGCGGTGAAGGAACTCCCCGTAACAAAACAAATCATTATTGTGGACGATGGAAGTACTGACGGGACCCAAGCAGCGCTTCTAACGATCCCTCAAGATGGCTGCGTGGAACTCTTCTTTCATTTAGTCAACCAAGGGAAGGGAGCCGCTCTGCAGACAGGCTTTCGACTTGCCGAGGGAAACATCGTCATCATTCAAGATGCCGATCTAGAGTATGACCCGCGTGACATTATGAAAGTTATCCAGCCGATCGTTGACGGCAAAGCAACTGTCGTTTACGGATCGCGATACCTGGACGATTCATCCAAGAACAGCTCTTGGGTTCACCGAATGGGAAATGCAACCCTCACTGGATTTAGCAACTGGATTACGGGTCAGCGACTGACTGACATGGAGACTTGCTACAAAGCCTTCCGTAGAGAAGTGCTCCAGAACATCCAAATCGAGCAGCAAAGATTCGGTTTCGAACCCGAGATTACTGCGAAAATATCGAGACTTGGGATTCAAATCCCCGAGGTTCCAATCAGCTATCAAGCAAGGTCTTGGAGCGAGGGCAAAAAGATTGGCCTCAGAGACCTATGGAACGCGATCTATTGTATTTTGCGATATCGGTAAAGCCTCTTGACTTTAAGTGACGAAGCGCCAATAATTGACGCTATGGTCATTTTAAGTCGAAAGCAGCGAGAAATTGCGGAGCGGGAAGCCCAGATCCTGCGGCTTGCTCGTCCTATTCTTCTCCGCGAGGGCTATCAAGCGCTCAGCATGGACCGATTGGCGATCTTAATGGAGTACGCGAAAGGGACCCTTTACAATCACTTTCCGAACAAAGAGGAGATCGTAGTTGCTCTCGCCATTGAGTCAATGGAATTACGTTTCCAAATGTTCGAGTTTGGCGCGACACTCAGTGACCATTCCCGGGAGCGGTTGATGGGGATCGGGGCAGCTTGCGAAGTCTACACCCAAGCCTGCCGGGACCATTTCGCGATCGAGGAATGGATTAGAAACAGTACGATTTGGGATAAGTCCAGTTCGCGTCGCCAGGACCTCATACGCCAATGCGAAAGTCGTTGTATGGCCGTTGTCGCCGGAATTGTTCGACAAGCAGTCGTTTCTGGACACCTTCAACTGCGAGATGGTTTATCGCCAGAAGAAATGATATTTGGATTTTGGTCATTGAACTACGGAAGCCAGGTGCTGGCGGCTACAAGCCCGTCACTTCCACAGCTAGGAATTGCGGACGCGCAGAAAGCGATTCGTCACCACTGTTATACACTCATGAATGGTTTCGGTTGGATTCCACCATTGTCCATGGATGAGCAATTCCAGCTCATGGACAAGTTCCATGACAGAATTCGTGTTCGTTTTGATTTGCTGGATTACCCGTCGGAGCTACCGAAGCCTCAATTCAAATAGATAGCTCCAATATTTTTTGCTTAAAATGTGGCGCGGCGTCATTCAGTGACGACGTAGTCAGACTTAAATTACTGGAAACCCCAATGGCACGCTTTCTTCAAAATCGATTCTTTATTTTATTATCTGCGTTGACGATCACGGCTTCCATTGTCGTTGTTGCCATTGCCGTTCAACATCATTCTTCGACAGGCAAGAATTTGCAATCTTCCGGTCCTTCAAGCGAGTCGCGCGTTCCCCCTACACCGGGGATCGTTCCAGTTCGCATGTTTGAGGTTGGGAGCAAAGAAAGCCAAAGTAAACAAAATCGATTCACCGGCACTGTCAGGGCTCGGTACGAGACGCCTGTTGGCTTCCGAGTCGGTGGAAAGATCCTCAACCGGCTTATTGAAGTCGGCCAGCAAGTCACGAAAGGGGATCTCCTTTTTGAACTGGATGCCGAAGACTACATCCTTCAACAACGATCGACCGAAGCAATACTTCGTGCATCGACTGCCTCTGTAAAGCAGAGCACTGCGGAGGAACGTCGCTTGGCGGACCTTCGACGCTCAAATGCCATCAGCCAGTCGGAGTATGATCTTGGATTGTCGGCCCGCGACGTTGCGATTGCCCGAGAAACGAGTGCTCAAAGGCAGTTAGAGTTGGCCAACAATCAGCTTGCCTATTGCCGACTGTTGGCAGATTCTCGGGGAGTTGTGATGAATGTCCAAGCGGAGTCAGGTCAAGTCGTTGCTGCCGGTTTTCCCGTCTGCGTTATCGCACAGATGAACGAACTGGAGGCTGTCGTAGATATTCCGGAGAACCGAAGTTCTATGCCGATTGACCTTCTCGCGAAGGTTCAGTTTTGGTCGTTGCCTAACCAAGTCTTAAATGCTCGATTGAGGGAGCTTTCACCAGTAGCAGATCTCATTACGCGAACCTATCGAGCGAGGTTTTCGATTCAAGAGCCTCCTTCCGACATCCATTTGGGCATGACTGCCAGCGTCTCTTGGGGCGAGGATTTCAATTCGAATTCTGGTGCTTCATTAGCCGTCTCAACGGACTTTCGTACCAGTATCCCTTCATCGGCCATCATTCAACACGAGGGAAGGTCTGCCGTGTGGCTAGCTGAGCCAGAAAAATCCAATCCCAATGTCTACCGAATTCGTCCGAGGATAATTCAAGTAGAAAGTTACGGCGACCATATGATTGAGGTTTCCGATGGACTTGCTAAAGGGCAGCTAATCGTATCGGCAGGGGTGCAAAAACTCGATGAAGCGATTCGAGTCCGTGTCTGGGAGATGCAAAAGTGAAGAACCCACCTAGCTACAATTTATCGCGATGGGCAGTAACTCACCCCTCGTTTATTTTGTTCTTAATCGGCACTTCGTTGCTAGCCGGTCTGCAAGCTTATCTGCAGATGGGTCGAGCTGAGGATCCCTCTTTCACAATCAAGACAGCCATCGTGTCAGCCTCGTGGCCGGGTGCAACAGCCGAAGAAATGCAAAGGCAGGTTGCCGAACGAATCGAAGACAAGCTACGTGAAACTCCCTACCTCGACTTCCTTCGAACTTATTGCTTGCCGGAACGCATGTTGGTTTTGGTCCAGTTAAAGGATACCATCCCTAAAAAGCAGGTTCCCGACACTTGGTACCAAGTCCGAAAGAAACTAAATGATATCCGTGGATCGCTTCCACAAGGGGTCTTTGGTCCAAGCGTGAACGATGAGTACGGCGATGTTTACTCGGCAATTTATGCGTTCCACGGTGAGGATTACACCCCTGCGGAACTGAAACGAGTGGTCGAATCGGCCCGTAAGCGACTGTTGCGAATCGGCGACGTGGAGAAAATTGACATTATCGGTGAGCAACCCGAGAAGGTTTTCATCGAGCTATCACACAACAAGTTAGCAACCCTAGGGATATCGCCTCAGAAGATTTTTGACAGCGTGACAACTCAGAATGCGATTGTTCCAGCCGGTAAAATCGAAACGGATCGCGACCGGGTATTTGTTAGAGTCGATGGCGAATTTGATGCAGTCCAATCGATATCGAATGTCCCCATCAGTGGAGAGAATCGCACACTCAAGCTGGGCGATATTGCCGAAATTAAGCGAGGCTATGAAGACCCTTCTGAATTCACAGTTCGCTTCGACGGTAAACAAAGCGTTGCACTGGGGGTTGTCATGCGAAAAGGAGGCAACGTCCTAGCGCTTGGCGAATCGATTGCCGAAGAAATGAAGGTCATTCAATCAGAAGTCCCCTTCGGTGTAGAGGTTGGAACGATTGCATTTCAGCCTTCGGTGGTCGAGGAATCGGTTACCGAGTTCCTGCGGTCGTTTATCGAAGCATTGATCATCGTTCTGTGTGTAAGCTTTTTAAGCCTTGGATTCCGCACGGGGATCGTGGTTGCCCTAAGCGTTCCTACCGTCCTTGCCATCTCCTTGGTAATCATGAATGCGATTGGTATGGACTTGGATCGAATCAGTCTCGGGGCACTAATTCTGGCCTTAGGATTGCTCGTCGACGATGCAATTATTGCAGTCGAGATGATGGCTGTAAAACTTGAGCAAGGCTGGAGTCGCGTGGATGCTGCGACGTTTGCATGGTCATCTACTGCATTTCCGATGCTGTCAGGAACCATGATTACCGCAGCTGGATTCATTCCGGTTGGGTTCGCAAAGTCCGCAGCAGGCGAGTACGCCGGTGGGATATTCTGGGTCGTGGGAATCGCGTTAATGACCTCTTGGTTTACTGCGGTCGTCTTTACCCCGTACTTAGGAGTCCTCTTGTTGCCTGAGAAAAAGGCATCTGCAAAATTACATCACAACTATGACACTGGGATGTATCGAATGTTGAGATCGATCATTACCCTTTGTGTTCGGAATCCGTCAAAAGTAATTGCAGTCACATTAGTTGCCTTCGTCGCGTCAATGTATGGATTTACGAAGCTTCAGCAACAGTTCTTTCCGCAATCTTCCCGGCCAGAATTGATGGTAGACATCAAGATGCCTCAGGGCTCGTCGTTTCTTGCTACGGCTGAGATGGTACGACGCGTCGAGGCATTATTGAAAGACAAGTTGCCACCGGCGGATTCCGATAATCTCCACACGGACCAGAAACTTCCAATTCTGAGTGTTCTGGGACACGCCGCACCGAATCCCGATTGGGAAGTGAATCATTTCACATCGTACACGGGGGCCGGGGCGGCAAGATTCTTTCTTGCCTTGAATCCGGATCTTCCCAATGCCACCTTTGCAAAGATCGTGATCCAGACGACTGGCGTTTCCGCCAGAGAGAAATTGCGGGCTGAACTATTGGAAAAGTTTGATACTGATCCCCTATTCGCTGAACCAAGGCTCCGTGTCCTACGCCTTGATTTTGGTCCACCAGTTGGTTTCCCGGTCCAGTTTCGCGTCATGGGCCCAAGCCGGGAGGGTGTAATGGAAATAGCCGAACGAGTGCGAGAAATCATGCGACAGGAGAAAGCGACTGTCGACGTAAATTTTGAATGGAGCGAAGCCTCCAAGGTTGTCAGGTTTTCTGTTGACCAAGACAGAGCGCGATCGATGGGACTGAACACCCAGGAGATATCATCGACTCTTCAAACACTACTTTCCGGAACACCCATCGCTCAGTTCCGAGAAGGAACGGAAACCATCGAAGTCATCGCGCGGGCAGTACCCGAAGAAAGAATGAAGCTTGCCGGGTTACCCAATCTTTCGCTTTTCAATAAGGACGGAAAAGCAATACCGATCAGCCAAGTTGCAAAGGCTCACTATGAACTGGAGCCTCCGATTCTGTGGCGTCGCAACCAAGAAACGATGCTAACGGTTCGCTCCGACATTATTGATGGGGTTCAAGCTCCCGACATTACGAACAAGATTTTCCCGAAACTACTGGCCTTGGACTTACCACCGGGATACCGTATTGAGCGAGGAGGGGCAGTTGAAGAAAGCGAGAAAGCAAATCAAGCACTATTCAGCGTGTTCCCCCTGATGATCTTGATCATGTTGACGCTATTGATGCTTCAAGTGCAAAGCTTCAAAAAGGCAGCACTTGTTTTTGGAATTGCTCCGCTAGGGTTGATCGGAGCAGTTGCGTTCTTGCTGATCTTCAACGCGCCTTTCGGATTCGTAGCTTTACTCGGAGTGATCGCGCTGGCAGGGATGGATATGCGTAATTCAGTCATTTTGATTGACCAGATTGAGCAGGATATGGTTAGTGGTCTAACGGAATGGGAGGCCGTTATCGAATCAGCGGTACGGCGAGCAAGGCCAGTGATTCTAACTGCGGCAACGGCGATCTTAGCAATGATCCCGTTGACGCGAAGCGTCTTTTGGGGACCGATGGCAATCGCTATTATGGGTGGGTTATCAGTTGCAACTTTCCTCACTTTAATCAATCTACCCGCGTTGTACGTTCTGTTCTTCCGAGTGAAGCCCCCAGAAACAACATTGCCTGATAGAGGCCAAGCTGTTCCGTCACAGACTAGTCAAACGAATCACAATATGCGTTTGAAGCCCGCTGAGGATCGAGAACCTGTTGCGGTATAATCTAAAAGCTTTACACATATTACTTAATAAAAAAAGCAATTCGATGCCAAGAATCAAAAAAGTCTTTCAAGCTCTCCGATTCGCGGTCGAAGATGTCTATCAAAAGCTAGATGATGGTAGCGAACATCACCGTCAAATCGTGCGGCATCCAGGCGCCGTCGTTATTTTGCCTTTGGTTGACGATGACCACATCTGCATGATCTACACCTACCGCGTTGCTATCGATCGTTGGATACTGGAGCTTCCAGCGGGAACTCTTGAAACCGGCGAGCCTCCGATCGAAACCGCCTCGAGGGAGCTTATTGAGGAGACGGGATACCGTGCTGCGAGCGTCCGTCACGCTCACTCGTTTAACATGTCTCCTGGAATCTTGGACGAAAGGATGCACTTCTACGTCGCATCCGGCCTTAGGGCAGGAGATCCAAGCCGCGAGGTCGGAGAGCAAATCGCGAATCGCATTTATTCTTGGAGCGAAGTTGATCAATTGCTACGTGACGGTAAGATCGAGGATGCAAAAACGCTTGTTGCACTACTCTGGTATCTTCGCTACTCCTCGCTGACTTTCAGTCAGACATCTGGGCCGATGGCGCCAGCCACGGATAACGCGCGGCGTTCGTCTTAATTGGATGTTTTACCAGGGGGAACCCGGAGCTAACTCTTACGGCTCAGTAGAAACAACATATCCATTGTGCCATCATCTGCCACTGTTATTCTGCCTTTAATGCAGCGAGAATATCCACGTCGTGGCCATCCACACTCACCTTCTTCCATACTTTCGCGACTTTTCCGGTGCCATCGATGATATAGGTGCTCCTCTGAACCCCCATTGATTTTTTGCCATACATATTTTTTTCGCGCCACGCACCATATAGTTCGGCAATCGCGTGGTCCGTGTCAGCCAGAAGTGGAAAATTGAGTGAATATTTCTCCCGAAATTTCACGTGAGATTCGGTCGAATCTGGACTAACGCCTAGAACGACGGCTCCCAGTTTCGTCATTTCTTTCTCTGCATCTCGGAATGCGCAAGCTTCTTTCGTACAGCCGGGTGTATCGTCCTTGGGATAGAAGTAGAGGACAACTGTTTTCCCTTTAAACTGGGAAAGTTTCACTTTTTCTCCGGAGCAGGAAACCAAAGTAAACGCGGGAGCTTTCGTACCAGGTTCTAACCAATCAGCCATCGAAAAGGATCCTTGAAATCAGGGGACTATACTTAAGTGAATCAGGCTCAAACATTTTCATGGGGACTAGATTTGCTGCGAACTTCTTATTCTATCTGTCTTGGTCCACCGGTAAATAGAATTTTTCACCTCAGGGTTACGAGAATGTAAACGCATCCTTCCTAGGATTTCGCCGCATCGTGATGCGAAGGTTTATCGCTTAAAGCCAAAGTCGAAATGGAAGATAGCCGCTCGGGAGATAGATTCGAGACCTAATGCAAACATCTCAAACAAACGCTGTTTTGGCCGCCAATGCCGAAATGTTTTGTCTCTATTGGGATATTGCCAGACTGATCGATGTTCGTCAGTTCATGGCACAATGGACATTAGCAGATTCGCCATTGCCAGTGGCACATTTACTTAGCTCAACACCAACCGGAAACCGCACGCTGCGACGTAGCGGCTGATTTAACTACATTATCGCCCCTACCGGTGCTGAAAACTGAAAATTAATGGCTCAGACTAATGTACTGACTTACCCAAGGTGATCGCAGTTCTAAGGTGACATTTTGACGTAAACGAGGTAGACTGACGTTTGTGTGAAATGGTGAGTGAGTAAATATTTCGGAGCCAACCCGCTGTCAATGAGTAAGAAACCTAGTACTTCCAGTGTTTTAGAAGATATTCCTATCATCAATGCTACGGCTTCGGAATCTCAACTTGCCGCCACGCTAATTTTGGCAAAGGCAGCTGCGCGAGCGGCTGCGGAGAATAAAGCTCAAGATCTCATTCTTCTCGATATTTCACGGCAAACATCTATTTTTGACTATTTCCTAATCGGAACCGGTACCAGCCGACGACAGCTTCACGCGATCAGCGACGAAATTGACCATGCATTGGAGGCACTCGGCGAGAAACGAATGAGCACTTCTGGGTACGATGAAAGCCGATGGATTGTATTGGACTACGGCGGGCTGATTGTGCATTTGTTTGACGAGGAAACGCGAGCTTTTTACGATTTGGAAGGTCTATGGGCCGATAGCCCCCCGGTTGACCTAACGGATGCGCTCAAAAACACGGGTGCGGCGGTTTTGAGAACGGAGTAGTTGAATGTCTGTACCGATGTCCCCCGAGTATTTGCTCTACTATTTACCGCTCATGGTGAGCGTCGCGTTGGTGCTAGCGGCGACGAGGCACGAACGTACTGACTTGATTATCAAGCAAGCGATCTCGCAAACCATTTGGTTTACGGTCTTTATGCTGATTGTTGCAGGTATTCTCTGGACCGCGACTCAGTTTATATGATCTTATTTGGGACGAAGAGGTTTGGGGCCAGAGTCCCGATCGAATCAATGGACGTGCCGTAGAATAGCGGCCCTCGAGCACAGTAGTCCCCTAGAATAAAGACCTAGAGATATGGTAAGTTTTCTGCTTTTAGTGAGGTCGCTAATTAAGGCTTGAAAAGTCCGACAAAAGCTGTCGTTTTTCTTGACTTACGACTGCCTTGGTAGCGAACTTGCAGACTTACTTCTAGGAAAATAGGTTTTTTCTGTGCCGCGTCGTACCGACATCAATAAAATTCTACTGATTGGTTCCGGCCCGATCGTTATCGGTCAAGCTTGCGAGTTTGATTATTCCGGTACTCAAGCTTGTAAAGCCCTGCGTGAAGAAGGCTATCAAGTTGTCCTGGTGAATAGTAACCCGGCCACGATCATGACGGATCCGAGTACGGCCGACCGAACGTACATCGAACCGCTTACTTGGCAATTTGTTGAAAAAGTAATTGAACGCGAACGCCCCGATGCCCTCTTGCCAACCCTCGGAGGGCAAACCGCTCTCAACATTGCGATGGACCTGGACAAGTTTGGTGTCCTTAAAAAATTTAATGTCGAGATGATTGGGGCTCGGCCAGATGTTATTCAGAAGGCCGAAGGACGTCGTGAATTCAAAGAGGCGATGGAAAAGATTGGCCAAGAGGTCTGCCGCGGAGAGACTGTACAAACGATTCAAGATGCGCGTCGCGTTCTTGCAGATGTTGGTCTCCCGTGCGTCGTTCGGCCAAGTTTCACAATGGGGGGAAGCGGTTCGGCAATCGCTTACAACCGCGATGACTTCGATAACCTCGTCGAGAACGGACTAACGCAATCGCCCGTCACCGAAGTCCTGATCGAGGAATCGATTATCGGCTGGAAAGAATATGAGATGGAGGTCATGCGTGACCATGACGACAACGTCGTCATTGTTTGCTCTATCGAGAATTTTGATCCGATGGGAGTTCACACCGGAGACTCGATCACCGTTGCGCCGGCTCAGACATTGACCGACAAAGAATATCAACGCATGCGCGATGCGAGTCTCGCGATCATTCGTGAAATTGGAGTCGAGACGGGCGGTTCCAATATCCAGTTTGCAGTGAATCCTGAAAATGGTCGGATGAT
>Ga0105045_10001726_pt1 | contig 18034 bp, 17 predicted proteins | sample MAT02_FD_78089 | JGI IMG/M metagenome (GOLD analysis project Ga0105045, IMG submission 78089) | Freshwater microbial communities from Lake Fryxell liftoff mats and glacier meltwater in Antarctica - MAT-02 (megahit assembly) | ecosystem: Environmental > Aquatic > Freshwater > Ice > Liftoff... | reverse complement strand
TTCATGCCAAGCAAACAACCATCTCCTGCCGATCATGCAAGCCTAGAGTTGCTCGCAGTGACGGCGCGTCAGGGCATCGCGTGTTATTTTCGCGGGCTGCTGAGGTAAGGCTAGGTTTGCCGGGGAGAGCCTGCGTGCTGCGGGGCGGATTTCGGGCGGAGACCCACGACTTTCTTTCCTAGATCCTGGTGGGATACGTCGTCGGGCACACCCGCCGAGTTACCGAGCCCCTCTTCTCCAGGCGGTAGAAACGGCTTAAAGCGATGTTTATCAATGGCTTTCATGTATGCCTCGTGTGGCGATACGACGCCACTTACAAGCTGATCCCAGATCGCATCATCCATAAACTGCATCCCCTCTCCCTTGCCTGCGACAATGACATCCTGCAACTTCTGCGTGGCACCTTCTCGAATGATGGCGGATACGGCATTATTGACGACAAGGATTTCGTTCACCGCTACGCGGCCGCTGCCATCTTGCCGTTTCATGAGAAGCTGTGCCACGACCCCGCGCAGTGAGGCGGCGAGCATGGTGCGCACTTGGGCCTGCTGGTCGCTCGGGAAGACGTCAATCATGCGATCCACGGTCTTGCGCGAATTGTTCGTGTGGAGTGTGCCGAAGACGAGAAGTCCAGTCTCCGCTGCGGTGAGCGCCAGCGAGATCGTTTCGAGGTCGCGCATTTCACCGACCAGCACGATATCCGCATCTTCGCGCAAGGCGGCCTTCAGCCCACTTGGAAAGCTTGGCGTGTCTTCTGGCACTTCCCGTTGAGTTATAATGCTTAGCTTGTTGCTGTGAACGAACTCAATCGGTTCCTCCACGGTTACGATGTGCCGTGAGAAAGTCGTATTGATGTAATCAATAAGCGCCGCAAGTGTCGTGCTCTTCCCGGAACCCGTAGGCCCGGTCACAAGGACGATGCCGCCCCGCATGTGACCGAAGGTTTTGATGACCTCTGGCACACCGAGCTCTTCCAGCGTCTTAATCTTTGTTGGAATGATACGAAAAACCGCCCCGTAGCCGTTGATTTGCCGGAGGTAATTGCACCGAAAACGCGTGTCGGCGTTCATCTCATAAGCGAAATCAACATCCCCGGTGTCCTGCAACTTTTGCCACGTCCTCGGTGAGGCAATCTCACTCAGCATTAAGGACATTTCTTCTTCATCGAGGACAGTATCCCGGATCGCAATGACGTCGCCATGGCGCCGGATCTTTGGGACTTGGCCCTCTGAGAGGTGCAGGTCGGAGGCTCCCGATTCGATGAGGACCTGAAAGAATGCGTCAATGTGTGCCATGTCAGTTGTATCCAGCCAGCTGCATCATCAGATTTTTTTGTTCAGCACGATAAACCGCTTCCTCCGCCGAGATGATCCCGGCTTGGAAAAGCTCTGCCAAGGAATCGTCCATAAGCTTCATGCCGACCTTGCGTCCCGTCTGAATGATGCCCGGCAACATAAACGTCTTGGCCTCGCGAATCACATTGCCTACAGCGGGTGTGTTCATCAGGATTTCCACGGCAAGGGCTCGCCCGGTGCCGTCCGCCCTAGGAATCAGTTGTTGAGAAATGATGCCGCGTAGGGACTCGCTTACCATGATGCGAATCTGTTCCCTCTGATCTGTGGGAAATACGTCGAGGACACGATCGAGTGTGCGCGCTGCATTGCTGGTATGGAGAGTTCCCAGCACAAGGTGGCCTGTCTCGGATGCCGTGATGGCCAGTGAGATGGTCTCAAGGTCGCGCATTTCTCCGACCATGATCACGTCCGGATCTTGACGCAAGGCACCACGCAGCGCATTGCCGAAGGATTGGGTGTGCGTGTGGACCTCGCGCTGCGTCACGTGGCAGCTGCGCGACGGGATAAGGTATTCGATGGGATCTTCCAGCGTGATGATATGGTCTCGGCGATGGGTGTTAATTTCGTTGACCAAGGCTGCAAGGGTCGTGCTCTTTCCGCTCCCTACGGACCCAGTTACCAGCACGAGGCCATTGTGATACTGAGTGAGCAGCTTGAGCTGCTCGGGAAGACGAAGCTCGTCCATCGAGCGCAGGTTGCTATTAATGATACGAAATACCAGATCGTAGCCCGTTCGCTGCTTCACGACACTCGTTCGGAAACGTCCGAGGTCATTCGCATAGGCGAAATCTACATCGCCCCGCTCCTTCAATTGAAGCTGCTGAGCCTCGTTCAAAAAGCTCATTGCCAGCCGCGCCGTGTCTTCGGCAGTGAGCATCGGAGCCTGCTTCCAAATCGGCTCGAGAGATCCATGTCTGCGCCAGACCGGCCGAGAGTGGACGCTCAGGTGGATATCCGAGGCGTCGGATTCCTTGCCTACAAGCAAATATTGATCAACGTGCTCCAAGGTATGGAGCTCAGAAGCGACGGGGGTTAACTCACTCACAAGATTGATCTTCTACCACCTGTCGTTGCGGCATCCAAGAGGAAAAACGAAATAATTAGACTTATTTTCCAGAAATCGCAGAGAGCGGAAGGGGTGGGATTCGAACCCACGGTGCCTTTAACAGCACGCTCGATTTCGAGTCGAGTGCCTTCGACCGGGCTCAGCCACCCTTCCTTAACGCCCCGCAGCATGCCTTTTGACAATTCGGTTGGCAAGAAGAAAACTCGTACAAGCGGCAGAACCTTGCGGCTCTGTGGAGCCATGGCAGATTGACGTTCCGCTTCGTCGTATGGCATGGGCTCAATCCGATTGTTCCACGTGGAACAATTTGGGGGGATTTGTCTTTCTTCTTGATTTCAGCGATCGTGTCCCACATATCTACGCTGTGACATACGATCTTCAAACTGTTGACGCCTCCGCGATTGCCGTCCGCTTGGATGAGCTGCGGAGGTTTCTTTGACTTACCGACCCTAAATCGCGACTTGGCCGAAATCGAGGCTCGCATGGCAGAGCCTGGCTTTTGGGATCAGAGGGAGCGCTCGCAGAAAGACATGGGGATGGTTTCCGCCATCAAAGGCAAGATCTTGCCATTCCAAGCCCTGGAAAGCCGACTTGCGGACTTAGAAGTGCTGAAGGAAATGGCGGCAGCGGAAACAGGCGAACACCAAGGCCCGGCGGTGCGGGAGGTTTGCGAGGAATTTGCAAGGATTCGCACTGATCTTTCCGCTTTCGAGATGGCGTCATTGCTCAATGGCGAGTTCGATAACAACCCGACCTTCCTGACAATCCACGCGGGAGCAGGCGGGACGGAGTCGTGTGATTGGGCAGACATGCTTCTTCGCATGTATCAGCGTTGGATCGAGCGGAAGGGCCTTGCCTCCGAGATCGTTGATATTCAAATGGGCGACGAAGCGGGCGTCAAATCCGTGACATTGCGTGTGACGGGTCAGAATGCCTATGGCTATCTTCAGACCGAGCGTGGAGTGCATCGCTTGGTTCGCATCTCGCCATTCGACTCCAATAAACGACGTCACACATCCTTCGCAAGCATGGATGCCGTGCCTGAGATCGAAGATGTGCCGCTGGAGATTAATCCTGCGGATATCGAGCGAGACACCTTTCGATCGGGAGGAAAGGGGGGGCAGAATGTCAACAAGGTCGAGACAGCGGTGCGTCTCCGCCATATTCCGAGCGGAATCGTCGTGGCCTGCCAGGCGGAACGAAGTCAAGGCCGCAACACGGAACTCGCGATGAATATGCTCAAGGCCAAGCTATTCCAGCTCGAAGCAGATAAAAAGCGCGCTGAGGTAGACCGCCAGTATGGCGAGAAGGGAGACGTAGCGTGGGGAAACCAGATTCGCTCGTATGTCTTCCAGCCCTACCAAATGATTAAGGATCTCCGCACGGGAGTGCAGTCCACGGATATTCAGGGCGTGATGGATGGGGAGATTGATGCCTTTATTGAGGGAAAACTTCGCGGCCTCAAGTATGTGAAGGGCGCGAGCGAGGCGGAGGACTAGTTCGCTGGCGCAGGAACAACCTTGAGAGTGCCCTGGCGTTTCTTGTTGGCGCGGAATTGGACGTAGGAGCTTCGCACGGCAAGGTAGCGGTCGAGCGATTCTCCGGTCGCAGCGTCGTATTGGTCCATCTGCACGGGAGTCGAGCGGAGAGTGTTTGCGGAGGGGATCGCGAGCGTCCACGTGATGCCGCCATACAGGATCGTGACCCAATTTACGGGATTGAGGGCATAGTCTCCCGCTAAGCCAAAGATGTCCCGCGTGCTGCTCGGACCAAGGATGGGCAACACGAGATACGCTCCTTGGCCAATTCCCCATTTGGCCAATGTTTGCGCGGTGTCTGCTTCGGGCACATTCGCCAAGGCCGGAATGCGCTCTGCGGGAACCATGAGCCCGCCGACGCCAACGGTGCTATTGACGAGAAACTTTCCAGCCTCTTGGCCTGCTCGAGGCAAATTTCCTTGCAAGGTGTTGTTGACGAAGCGCACTGGAAAACGAACATTTTCAAAGGCGTTGTGAACGCCCTCGCGGAGGGGGCGCGGAATAACGGCTTTATATCCTTTCGCGATAGGCCGGAAGACATAGGTGTAGATTCCGTCGTTCAGGAAGAATGTGGCCCGGTTGAGCGGTTCGAGTGGGTCTGCCACGACCGCGACATCGTATTCTTGCAGGTCATCAGCTTGGGCGGCCGCTGGCTTCGCAGTGGCTGGTGTCTTTTTCGTGTGGGCTGGGGGGGAGGGCACCTTCTTAGGGGACGACGTGCAACCTCCTGTGAACGAGGCACCTACGACAACTAAGACAAGGACGGGAAGGATACTGGGTTTCATTTTGGGCGATCTACGGATTTTTTGAGTGAATTGATAACTTCGGCTGAGCCACCCTTTTTGAATTGCGCATCGAGCTGGCTACGGTAATTGGCAACGAGACTTACGCCCTCGACAATCACATCGGTAACGCGCCAATCTTCCTTCTCCTCAAGGCGATACGTGACCTCGTATTGACTTCCTTGATACACAAGGCTCGTGGGCACATCCACACGACCGGGGGCAGGCTCGGATGCTGGCTTGAAGGTGATGACGGGTTCTTCGCCTGGGACAAACTTTTTACCGTAGCTACGGATAATAAGAGTCGTAAAAAGCTGATTAGCAGATTTTTGCTCTTCACTGGAAAACTGCCTCCAACCTGGCCCAATCGCGCGCCGCGTCATGGCATCGAAACTCAGCGACTTTTCCAAGACCGGACGGATATTTTGGATCAATGTGGCCGAGTCTGGCGCCGCCTTGGCGACTGCAAGCACATCTCTCACGGCAGCTTGGAGTTTCATCTCGGCAACTTCCGTGGCCGAAAACGCGATCTGCTGTAAGAAGATGATGGCGAGGAGGGGCCGAAGGGTGGCGAGTTTCATAAGGTTTGTGCTAGAGGGCAGGTTCTTTTTCAGTGTCTTTTTCGACACTACCGAAAGCCATCTTGCCAATCAAGGATTCTAGGTCCACGGCGGATTCCGTCATCGTGATCCGACTGCCTGCCTTTAAGATCTCATCCTCTGCGCCAGGAGCTAGGGCAATGTATTTGTCGCCGATGAGCCCCGTCGTCTTGATTGAGGCCATGGTATCCATGGGCAGACGCACGTCGGATTTAAGTCGGATAGTGGCTATCGCTGTGAAATCCGAGACGTCCATCCGCACATCTTCCACACGCCCGACGAAGACCCCTGCGATGAGGACGCTGCCGCCTTTGTTGAGTCCGCCGGCATTCGTGAAACGCGCTTCGACGAGGTAGGTATCTCCGGTGAGTGACCCAGAGCCAAGCGTGATGGTCAGGTAGGCGATCGCCGCCATTCCAATGAGGACAAAGAGTCCCACCAAAAATTCCAGTTTTGTGTATTTCATGAATCGTCGTTTGCCACCCGCTCGCCGCGTCGGATTGCAGCAAGAGAGGTGCCAAGTGATTGCGCGCTGTCTCGGAAACCTTGCACGACGCCATGAGTCGAGGCAGAGAATTCTGAGGGCGTGCCCTCGAAACAAACCTGCCCATGGTCAAGGAGGGCAACCCGGTCGCTGGCAAGTAGCGCCTCGACGACATCGTGCGTCACGATCAGGGCCGTGAATTCAAACTGGCGCTGGTACTTTGCAATCATCGTGAAGACGGCATTGCGCCGCAGGGGATCAAGGCCCGCCGTGGGCTCGTCAAAAAAAACCAACTCTGGTCGAGTGACAATCGCACGAGCCAAAGCGAGGCGCTTCTGCATGCCGCCTGAAAGCTGGCTAGGGTAGTGGGAGATGTGGTTGTGGAGCTCGAACTGGCGAAGGGCATCAAGGCATCGGTCGCGGATGTCGCGATCACGCAGATCGGTCGTGTGTTCGAGCGGAAGGGCCACATTTTCTAGGGCAGTAAGAGAATCAAAGAGTGCATTGTTTTGAAACAAGAAACTCGAGCGGCGGCGAAAACTCGCTTGCGCGTGGGTCTCGCTGGAGCGGAGCGGCATGCCGTCGAAGAAGATATCGCCAGCATCGGGTGTGATGATGTTGGCCAAGCATTTTAGGAGGACGGACTTCCCGGCACCGCTGGGCCCGAGCACGGAAAACATGCCGCCGCGTGGAATAGAGAAACTCACCCCAGCGAGAACGCAGCGGTCGCCGAAGGTCTTGTGGAGGCCGCGAACCTCGAAAAGATAGTCCACTTTGTCGGGGGAGTTCATGAGACGAGCAGCGAGGTGATCACATAATCGGCGATGAGCACGGCGATGCTCGATTGCACAACAGCGCGCGTCGTAGCGCGACTCACAGCCCTGGCGCCCGTTGCCGATTGCCCGCGATTTGCATGGAAGCCCTGATAGGCGCACAGGCCGATCGTGAGAATGCCAAAGACCGTCGCCTTAATGAAACATTCCCAGACATCCTGTGCTTGGATGGCGCGCTCCACGGACGACCAGTAAATACCCGGCTCCACTCCGAGAAGTAAGGATCCAGAGAGGCTGCCTCCGTAGAGGCCAATCGCCACAAAAAGCGCAGTTTGGAGGGGAAAGACAAAGACTGCACCTAGCAAGCGCGGCGTTACTAAATAGCCATGGCTTCCGATCCCCATCGTCTCGAGGGCATCAATCTGCTCGGAATTTCGCTGAATCCCTAGCTCGGCCGCTAGTGCGGATCCCGCTTGACCAACAAGCATAAGGGCCGCCAAGACAGGAGCCATCTCGCGCACCAAGCTGAGCGAAACCAAAGCGCCAAGAAGGCCTTCGGAGCCGAAGCGGTTCAGCACATAGTATCCCTGAAGTCCCAAGACCAGGCCCGTAAACATTCCAACAATTAAGATGACAGGCAAGCACAGCGTCCCTTGCTCATAGAAAGCACGAACCACACGCGGCAGCAGCCTCCGCGTCTTCGCGAGAGCGCCCAAAGCGGTTGCAAAAAAGACCGCAAATGCGCCAAAACCAGAAATGATGGCGAGAGTCTCTCGGCCAATGAAAGCAATCATCTTTTTGCAGTGATCTCAGAAAAAGACCCGCACTGCAACGTCTTCATGCGGCGGTGTTCTGGCCACCAGCCTCTGGATTTTGCATTGACGACTTCAGCTCTGCGCGATAGGAAATTCCTCATCTTCGTAGGCGTCTACGAATAATCACAACCTTATGCAATATCGCACACTTGTTTCCGTCCTTGGCGTTGCTGCCATACTCGTCGCCCCCCCCACCGCGCGATCGCAGACCGATAAGCCCACTGCCCCATCTGCGGTGACCACTAAAAAAGATGCCAAGACCGACGCCTCTAAAAAGAAAGAAAAGACAACGGCAGATGCCCTTTTTAAAGACATGAAGGGCGCCTTGGCTCTCATGGCAAGAGGGGCAAAAGAGGCAAAGCTTGACCCGAAAACCAGCAAGGCCGCGGTTCCCTTTTTGAGCACGAGTGCGACAACTGCCAAGCAGCTGGCGCAGGTCGAGAAGCTTTTCAAAGCAAAGGACAAGGGGTTTGGCAAAGCTCTAAGCAATCTCACGGCTACCGTTGGGGAGTTGAAAATCGTTGCTCCGCGTGTCGGAGTAGAAAATAAATCCCTCAGCCAAGGCGTGAAGGTGTTCGGAAATGCCTTCGATCTTTTCCGATCAAACTACGGCCTAGAGGCCAACCGACTCAAGCAAGGTGGCGGGCTTACCGCCGCAGAGAAACAACGCTTCGCTAAGCTCAAGGGTGAGCAGAAGGCACTGGCCGGCAAGCTGGCGAAATTGGAAGTAAAGGCGAAAGCGTCCGGCAACAGACAGTTCATCAAGGACGTCGCGGCTGCCCGCTCCCGCTCAAATGTCGTTGCGAACGCAGCCAATACGCTAGGAGGTTTTCTCAACGCACTCACCTATGCCAATTACCTCCGGGGCGAGTGGATAGGTTACAGCTATTACACGCCTCAAGCCTACCGGACGGAGTGGACGACCTATAATGTGTCATACTGGGAGCCGCTGGACACATTTTATTTCGAAACGTACAGCACTTGGGATAGCTACGACTGGGCCTACTACGAAAGCTACAGCGTTTCCTACGATTACGGATACGACCTCACCTCGGACATCAGCTCCAGCGACTACGCGGAATACGATAGCTATTGGGAGGAGTCAGGCTACGACGCCGCTGAGTATTCAGAATCCTCTGACTATGTGGATTCCTCCGATTACGAGTCTACCGAGACCGAGAACTCTGAAGAAATGTCAACGGACGAGACCGAAGAGTCTGCATATTCCGAGGAGGAGGAATCCGCAGAAAATGACGAAAGCACAGGGGATGAGAGTTCTGACGAGGACTCAGCGAGCGATGACGGCAGCGATGACGGCAGCGATGACGGCAGCGATGACGGCAGCGATGACGGCAGCGATGAAGGCGGCGATGAAGGCGGCGATGAAGGCGGCGATGAAGGCGGCGATGAAGGCAGCGATGAAGGCAGCGATGACGGCGGCGATGACGGCGTCGATGACGGTGGTGATGACGGTGGTGATGACGGCGGCGATGACGGCGGCGAGTAAAACACGTGTCTTCTCCCAATTTGGACTACTCGCACTCGGGACGCTCGGAAGGAGGGCGTCCCGATTTTCCGCGGGGGTCTGGCTGCGCGGAGATCGCAGTCTTGGAAATCTCCTAGCTTCACAGCGAGTCACCTGATAGCCAGAGAGCTGACCAATGTTCCGTTTCCTACAAACTCTTGTGTGCGTTGGGTGTTTTTGTTTCGTGGCTTGTAGCAAACCGAAGCCGCCGACGCCTTTAGTTTCGGTGACGGTAACGCCGGTTTTGCAGCAAAATGTCGTAGCTACGAAGGAATGGGTGGGGCTTTTGGATGGATATCAAAACGCAAACATCCAAGCACAAGTCAGTGGCTACTTGTTGTCACAGGCTTATAAGGAGGGCTCGAGTGTTACGAAAGGAACGCTGCTTTTTACGATTGATTCTCGACCCTTCCAAGCAGCATTGGCTCAGGCTCAAGCCAACTACGCCAAGGCTGTTGCTCAAGCTCAGCTTTCGCAGATAACGCTCGAACGCCAAGTTCAGCTCTTCAAAACAAAGGTCACTAGCCAGCAGGAGTATGACACCGCCTATCAGGACACCCAAGCCGCGATCGCCACGGCGGCGGGAATGCAGGCCGCCATGCAGGCCGCTCAGGTGAATCTCGACTATTGCACAGTCACGGCTCCTTTTGATGGCGTGGTCGGAACCGCAACGGCTCAGATTGGCGACCTAGTAGGCCCTGGCGGCAGCACATCCGTGCTCACGCAAATTTCTCAGATTAACCCCATGAAGCTGAATTTTGCGATCACGGAAGCCGAGTATCTCGGCGCAGCGGACGTGTTGGCCGAACTTCAAGCCGGCAGCGTCGCTGAGCGCGCGGGGCAGTTGTCTCTTACTCTTGCTGATGGTTCTGTGTATCCGGAAAAAGGGAAATTCGACTTCGTCAATCGCGAGATCAATACCTCGACGGGGACAATCTCCGTTACCGCACTCTTCCCAAATGAGAAGAGTGTCCTACGTCCTGGGCTCTTTGCGCGAGTGACTGCCCCCGTGGAGCACATCGAGAACGCGCTCCTCATTCCTCAAGCTGCCACGGTGGAAGTTCAAGGAAATTACTTCGCTTCGCGTCTCGGGCCGAACAACGTCGTGCAGCCGGTGCCGATCAAGCTAGGGCCGACACAAGGTGAATTGGTCGTTGTGCGGGGAGCGTTGAAAGCAGGCGATAAGGTTATTGTCGAAGGCATCGAAAAGGCACGCGCCGGCACAACCGTCCAGCCGAGCGCCTATGTGCCAGCTTCGCCAGCCATGGAATCGGCCAGCGCTGGCCACGAATAAGGCATGTCGAATTTCTTCATCCGCCGACCGATTGTCGCGATGGTCATCGCGATCATCACGGTCATTATAGGCCTCGTCTCCATGGCGGGACTGCCTGTCGCTCAGTTTCCAAACATCGTGCCCCCTCAGATCCAGGTGCAAACGACTTACGTCGGAGCCGATGCCCTCACTGTCGAGCAATCTGTCGCCACGCCAATTGAGCAGCAAATGAGCGGAGTCGAGGGCATGGACTACATGTATTCCGTCAATGCCAATAATGGCATGATGTCGCTGAACGTGATCTTCGACACATCCACTAACCCGACGACAGATCAGATCTTGGCGCAGATGCGGCAAACACAAGCCTCTCCACAGTTGCCGCAGGATGTGCGGAATTTCGGAGTCACCGTGGAGCAAGCCCTGGCCTCGCCGCTGGGTGTTTTTGTTGTCTACTCGCCCAAGGGCACCTACGACCCGACATTTCTAGCGAATTACGCATTCATCAATATTAACGACCCGCTTACCCGCGTGAATGGTGTCGGCAGCGTCAGCGTCTTCGGTGCGGGACAATACGCTATGCGCATCTGGGTGCAACCCGACCGCTTGGCTACGCTAAACATCACGGTGCCCGAAGTGATCCGCGCGGTGGGGGAGCAGAACAACGTAAATCCCGCCGGGCAAGTTGGCGCAGAACCCGTTCCGCCAGGCCAGGTTTTTACATTTACAGTGAACACGACAGGCCGCCTTGTTACGCAGGAGGACTTCGAGAACATCGTGATCCGCGCCAATGCCGACGGCTCTATTGTGAGAGTCCGCGATGTGGCGAAGGTGACTCTGGGCTCACAGGTTTATAATTTGCGCGGACGATTCCAAGGCCAGAATGCGGCGATCGTTGCGGTGTATCAATTGCCGGGCTCGAATGCCGTCAATACGATGGCCGAAGTGCGGAAGCTCTTCGAGACGCAGGCAAAGCTCTTTCCCGAAGATCTCCAATACACGGTCGCGCTGGATACGACGACAGCGGTGACAGAAGGCATGAAGGAAATCATCAAGACGCTCTTCGAGGCCATGGTGCTCGTGATGCTTGTGGTTTTTATTTTTCTTCAAGGCTGGCGCGCGACACTCATCCCACTCATCGCGGTTCCGGTGTCGTTGATCGGCACCTTCGCGGTTTTTCCGATCCTAGGATTTTCCATCAATACGCTATCGTTGTTTGGCCTTGTCCTCGCAATCGGGCTTGTCGTGGATGATGCCATCGTGGTGGTCGAAGCAATTGAATCCCACATCGAAAAGGGCCTCTCGCCTCGCGATGCTGCCATCAAGGCTATGTCGCAGGTCTCAGGGCCCGTGGTGGCCATCGCGCTCATTTTGGCCGCCGTCTTTATCCCGACCGTCTTCATCCCCGGCATCACCGGCGCGATGTACCAGCAATTTGCCGTGACCATGGCGGTATCTGTGCTGATTTCGGCCTTCAATGCGTTGACACTCAGCCCAGCCCTTGGGGCGTTGCTGCTGCGGCCGCGCACTGAGACGAAGGGTCCTCTTGGTGCGTTTTTCCGCGGGTTCAATCGCGTGTTCACGAAAGCCACGGATGGATACGTCTTCGTCTGCAAAGGTCTCATGCGCAAGCTCGTGCTGACTCTTGCGCTGCTCTTGCTTCTCACGCTAGGAGCAGGCGGGATCGGAAAAATGATGCCGACAGGCTTTATCCCTGAAGAAGATCAAGGGTACCTCTTCGGCGTGGTGCAGCTCCCGCGTGCCTCGTCGCTTCAACAGACGGACATGGCCTCGCGGCAGATCGAGGACATTCTTCGCAAGACGCCAGGCGTGAAGTATGTGACCAGCATTGTGGGCTTCAATCTGCTGAGCACCGTGCAGAGCACCTACACCGGCTTCTTTTTCATCACGCTCGAAGAATGGGCAAAACGCACAGCCGCCGATGTGCAGGTGGATGCCATTCAAGCAACAATCAACCGCGAGCTTGCGGCGCTCGCCAAGCCGACGGCGGCCTTCGCTTTCCCACCGCCAGCCATTCCCGGCATCGGCACGTCGGGTGGAGTCACATTTATTCTCCAAGATCGCAAGGGAGCATCTGTCGAATTTCTGGCAAAAAACACGCAGACGTTTATGGCGGCTGCCCAGAAGAGGCCGGAGCTTACCAATGTCTTCACAACGGCGCTCTGGGACGTGCCGCAGATCTTTCTGGATGTAGACGAGGCTCAAGCGATGATTCAAGGGGTAAACCTGACCGATGCCTACCAGGCGGTGCAGACGTTTCTCGGTGGTTATTTCGTGAACTACTTCAATCGCTTTGGCCTCCAGTGGCAGGTCTATATTCAGGCCCAGGACGAGTATCGCACGAGCATCAGCAACCTTGGATTGTTTTACGTCACAAATAACAAAAACGAAGCCGTGCCGGTGAGTTCATTCATCACGACGAAAGATACCTTTGGTCCGGAATTTACCATGCGCTACAACATGTTCCGATCCTCACAGATCAATGCCGGCGTGGCTCCCGGCTTCTCCACAGGTCAAGCAATGGCGGCCTTAGAATCTGTCTTTGCGGAAACCATGCCGACCGGCATGGGTTTTGATTATTTTGGAATGTCCTTCCAAGAAAAAAAGGCAGCACAAGGCGTTCCGGCAGCAGCCATTTTTGGGCTCTCGCTCCTCTTTGTTTTCCTAATTCTTGCGGCACAATACGAGAGTTGGACACTTCCCTTCAGCGTGCTCCTCACCACGCCGATTGCCATTTTTGGTGCCTTTGCAGCTCTCTCGATTCGTGGCATGCAAAATAATCTGTATGCCCAAATCGGCCTCGTGATGCTCATTGGCCTTGCTGCTAAAAATGCCATCCTTATCGTGGAATTTGCCAAGGACGAATACGAAAAAGGCATGCCGCTGTTTGAGGCGACGCTCGCCGGCGCCAAGTTGCGCCTGCGCCCGATCCTCATGACGGCCTTTGCGTTTATTCTGGGCACCGTGCCGCTTGCCCTTGCGAGTGGTTCCGGTGCTGTCTCGCGCCAGATTCTAGGCACCACAGTGATTGGAGGGATGCTCGGAGCCACCTTCATCGCCATTTTTATCATCCCGGCTTGCTTTTACTTAATGGAGAAATTCTTCGGTCCGAAGAAGGCGAAACCGACCGGCGACGCTGGGTAGTTCAGACGAAGCACACCGGAGTCCTGTCGGCTGGGATAAGGCCATATGCGCCCAAGTATTCTTGGTAGCAAGCGAGGCCAGCTTTTTCGCGGTCGCCGAACGAATAATGAATCGCGTGTTCGAGGTAGCGCAAGCTCGCCTCGGGATGAGGCTGGCTGGCAGCAATCTCGCTCCGCGCCGCGAGCCCCCGCCGTGCCACGGCACGCAGGGCCTCGGCGATGTCCTTAGCTTGAGGCAGGCCCGGACGAAGCGTCCACGCCGCAAAGACGAAGGGCAATTCCGTCCACCGCACCCATTCCTCAGCCAAATCCATAATGTGCCAACCTTCGGTAGATCCTTCCCGAAAAGCGAGTGCTGGATCCCCAATGATCAAGCGGGCATCGTCTGCCTGAGCTTCCCTGAGGACAAGCGAGGGTTGAGTGTGAAACTTTCCGCGAAGCAGGATGCGAAGTAAGCTCACGGACGTGCGAGAGGCCGGGTCGAGAGCGATTTCTTGGATTTCTGAAACTGGCTCGTGGCTTACTAAAATGACGCTGGTAACGGGCCCGATAGCCCCGATGGCATAGCCCTCGACGATTTGGGCGCCGGGTACCTGCAAGGCCTCAAAAACAGGCAAGAGCGCCACGTCCAATTTTCCCGCGTTAAAAGCATCCGACAAGGTCGAAGGCACGGCAAAGTCAATCCCCTCTTCGATCCCCCATAGGAGTGGCTTCGCATTGAGGTAGGGCACGGAGCCAATCCTCAAGCCGCACAAAGCCGACTCGATCATCACGCCGCCACGAGCGAGCCCTGGCCAGTCGTCGTGGGGATTCGCGCATAGAAGCTGTCGCGCTGCATCGGTTCACGTCCCGCCTCCCGAATCGCCTTCTCAAGCGCCGCAATGGTCTGTTGCTGCGGAGTCTTTGCTCCTGCCATGTGGAAGATTTTTTCCTCAATGATCGTCCCGTGCAAGTCGTCCACTCCATAGTTCAGCGAAACCTGCGCGAGGGGAAGGCCGAGGCTAATCCAGTAGCCGGTGATGTGCGGAATATTGTCAAGGTAGATGCGGCTGATCGCTAGATTTCGCAATTCCTCATGAGCCGTGGCGTGCGGGATGTCGCGCAAGCTTGGTCGTGCGCCATCGGGCTCGAAGGCAAAGGGAATGAAGCCAGTGAACCCGCCAGTATCGTCCTGAATTTCGCGCAAACGCCGCAAGTGATCTACCCGGTGTGCGGCCGTTTCGATGTGCCCATACAGCATGGTGCATGTGCTCTGCTCCCCCATACCATGCCACGTGCGGTGGACTTCGGCCCATTCGTCAGCCGTCTCTTTGCCAACACAAATCTTATCCCGAATTTCTTGGGCGAAAATTTCAGCCCCTCCCCCCGTGATGGCCCCAAGGCCACTTTCGCGCAAGAGTTCGAGCGTGTCCCGCAGTGAAAGCTTAAAAACACGATGCGCCAAATGCCGTATTTCCACGGCCGTGAAGGCCTTAATCACAAGGTCTGGATCAAGCTCACGCAGTCCGCGAAGAAGCCCAAGATACCATTCTCCTTTCAGCGTCGGATGTAGGCCACCCACCATGTGGATCTCTGTGATGCCCATTTTCAAGGCATCCTGCGCGACTTGAAGAAGTTCCTCCGCAGAGGACTCGAAGGCGTGGGCGTCGCGCTTTTTTGCGCCAAAGGCGCAGAATTGGCACGAGAGCAGGCAGACATTGGAGTAGTTGATGTAGCGATTGTGAATGTAGGTCGCCACATTTCCATTCCATCGCTCGCGCACCACATTGGCAATTGCCCCGATGCCATTCAGATCACGGCTGCCGTAAAGAATGAGAGCATCGGCATCCGACACCCGCACGCCCGCTGCGACCTTTTCCGCAATCGGACGAAGTTCAGGGCTGAGAAGAGCAAGATGTAGTGACATAGAGGATAGTGTCTGTTGTTACGTGCCAGCACGGCAAGTCGGATTCTCCAGTGACATGGACCAAGACGAGCGAAAGCCCCTAAAACCAGCCTCCGTCACCGACTTCCAACGACACCCGCGGTTAGGTGTTCCTAAAAGTCCGGTTTGACATAGGATCGAAGCACGGCGATGTCCTCTCACTTTGAAGCGCACAATCTATAAGCAAATCGCCGCCCTCCTATTGGGCGGATTCCTCATCGGCCTCACCGGTTGCGCTTCTGTCAGCGTGAGGAAATCGGAATTCGCGCGCACAGATTTGCAAACGCCAACGCGCATTTTTGTTAGGCCCTTCGTTGTTAATGAGGATGCTGCGCGAGTGGATCGCGCCGGCGAGGAGCTCGTCAGATTTGAAGAAACATTGGCTAATGACCTTGCAGATGACCTCGTCCAATTGCTGGGAAAATTCGTTGCCCCCGCGGAGAAGGTGGCCGCAAAGACAACCGTGGTCGGCAAGAATGCGTGGCTCATTGAGGGAAGCTTTGTGCGCGTCAACCAAGGCAGCCGACTCCTCCGCGCTTCTGTCGGTCTTGGCGTTGGGGGAACGAAACAAGAAACCCGCGCGTCCGTTTTCCTCATCCAGCCGGGAAAGAAGCCCCGCCTAGTGGCCACGATCGAAACGACAGGCGGATCCAATGCCCAACCCGGAGCGATCCTGTCGGGACCCGTGCTCCTCATTCCCCGCGTCATTTTTATCTCCACCACATCGGGCCTCTCCGCCGACACCCGCCGCACAGCCCGCATGATCACGGCTACCCTTTCCGAAAAGCTCGCCAAGTCGAATGCCTCATTGCCCGAACGTACCCTCATACCAAAACGCCTCGGGTCACTGCCGACGAACAGCCCGCCATAGGCGAGGCGTCACAATATCGGAAAATCTCCATGCGTGGTTGACGCCTATTCGAGTCTCCCGACCGACTGCTACCAAGTATCTCGATGCACTGGCGAAAGCAGAGTTTGTGCGCGAGTCCAAAGTCGGGCGAACCAACTTTTATATCAACCAGCCGCTTTTCGCTTTATTGGGCGCCTGATGCCTTCAATCAAGCGCAAAATGGCGGTCACTTTTTAGGGTGATTTTTCGCCCTTTCCGGTCAATTCCTGCCTGATGAAACAGACAAAATTACGGATAATCCGCGGAGCTTTTATTTATGCGGAAAAGAGCGGATGGGCAGGGATTCGAACCCTGGGTACCTTTCGGCACACACGCTTTCCAGGCGTGCGCATTCGACCACTCTGCCACCCATCCCACTGCGAAAGTGTATTTTAGATGAGTATTGACGTTTTGACAACAGCGGAAAAACACCTCACACGCCACGGAGTCCCGTGAGGAGGAGTTCGGCGTTGCTGGAGGTATGGAGGAGGTTCGAGGCGAGGATTTCCATGGCCTCGGCTGCGGGCAGTTCGGAGAGCTGGCGGCGCAGCTGCACGACGCGTTCGTATTCGTCGGGATGGAAGAGAAGTTCTTCGCGGCGCGTGCCAGACTTAACTATGTGGATGGCTGGAAAGATGCGGAGTTCGGCGATGGACTTGTCGAGGTGGAGCTCCATGTTGCCGGTGCCTTTGAATTCCTCGAAAATAATATCATCCATCCGGCTATGGGTTTCGATGAGTGAAGTTCCCAGAATCGTCAGGCTACCGCCCTCTTCCGTATTGCGTGCGGAGCCGAAAAATTTTCTTGGGCGAGCCATGGATTTGGCATCCACACCGCCACTCATCGTTCGGCCCTTGCGGGGCTGAAGATTATTGTAAGCGCGCGCCATACGGGTAATGGAATCGAGAAGAATAATAACATCGCGACCTAACTCGACGAGGCGTTGGGAACGATCCGACACCGCTTCGCAGATTTGCACATGGCGGGTTACCGGCTCGTCAAAAGTGGATGCGTAGATCTCGCAGTCGAGTGCGCGTCGCATATCGGTGACTTCCTCGGGTCGCTCGTCCACGAGCAGGAGGATAAGAGCTGCCTTGGGGTGGTTGGCCCGGATGGAACGCGCGAGTGTCTGAAGAAGGATCGTCTTTCCGGCTCGAGGTGGTGCTGCAATGAGGCCTCGTTGGCCCATGCCCAGCGGCGTGATTAAATCCACTGCCCGCGCGACCAACTCAGGATCTTTCGCCGTTTCCAAAAATATCCTTCGGTTCGGAAAGAGCGGCGTGAGCTTTTCAAAATCTTGTGGCCTTTTCCAATCTCCAGTCGGGATGCCTTCCACATGCGAAATGGAATCAACGATCAGTCCGCGTTCATGGTTCTGACCATGGCGGAGCGCACAATCGAGCATGAGGCCGGGCTGAAGGTCGAGTTGGCGAATCAAGCCGCTAGGAACGAAGGCATCTTCTGGTCCCGGGCGCAGGTCAAAAGCCGGCCAGCGAAGCACGCCGTGGTCTCCCACCCTCTCCAAGAAACCCACGCCCCGCAGGGTGCCGCCTTGCGACAAATGAAACCGCGCCTGATCAAGAATCAGGTGGTGGCGCGTCGCCCCAATCCGTAGATGGATACGAAGTTCCTCCGCGCGGGCTATGAGGGCCTGTAGGGGCAGGCTTTGAAGTTCGTTAAGCGAAAGTGATTGAGAAAGTGATTGGTCGAGAGACATCGTGTCGAAAAGAAAAAACGCGCATCAAACAAGACGCGCAAGCGAGGAGTGCAGAGAGAGACTAAGTGCCTTGGATACGATCTACAGCGGTTGAGGCAAGCTGAAATTTTCAAAAAGGTAACACCAACCAAGA
>Ga0105045_10001725_pt1 | contig 18039 bp, 12 predicted proteins | sample MAT02_FD_78089 | JGI IMG/M metagenome (GOLD analysis project Ga0105045, IMG submission 78089) | Freshwater microbial communities from Lake Fryxell liftoff mats and glacier meltwater in Antarctica - MAT-02 (megahit assembly) | ecosystem: Environmental > Aquatic > Freshwater > Ice > Liftoff... | reverse complement strand
CGTGTTTGCCGATCCCAATATGCTGGATTTCATCCTTCGGAATTTGGTGGCCAATGCCATAAAGTTTACGCCAATCGGTGGCCAGATATCAATCAGTGCCGAACTTCAAGGGGCAATGATCGAGGTAGCTGTGAGCGACAACGGGCTGGGCATTTCTGAAGAAAAGTTGGGGGAAATTTTTGATCCCCTCAAGCGCAGCCCTTCCACCGGCACTGCCGGCGAAACTGGCTCCGGGCTTGGGCTATCGTTGTGCAAAGAGTTTGTGGAAAGACACGGCGGGCAGATCGGGGTGCGGCCCAATGTTCCCCAAGGATTGATATTCACTTTCAGTTTGCCCCGCGCCGGGCCAAGCTGAATTTCTATTCGTCTTTCTCAATCAGGGCCGCCTCAATGTCTGATAGCAGACCGGCATCGCTGGGCCGCTTGGCCTGGGGGTCAATGATCCGGCCATCTTTACCGATTAGAAAATAGGCTGGAATGCCAACAATTTGGTATATGTTCGCCACATCCGGGGCTTTACCGGGCATCGACAAGCCGTGCTCGCCCTTGATTCGTCGCTGGGCCACCGTTTTGCGCCACATTGCTGCGTTTTCGTCGAGTGAGACGTACAAAAATACCACCGCTTTGTCTTTTAATTTTTCTTTTAAGATCCGGGCATGGTTCATCTCCTCCAAACAGGGCCGGCACCAAGTGGCCCAAAAATCCAGAAAAACGACTTTGCCCCGATAATCGCTTAGGGAAATCTTTTTGCCATTGGGGGACAACAAGGTGAAGTTGGGGGCGGGACTGCCCGGCTGCAACCGGCTGATGCGTTGGTGCTGGGCCTCCACCGTAGGTTGGTAAGGGCCTAACGAATCGTTGCGCAAGTGGCGATGGTACAGTGCCTTGGCCGTTTCCCAAGCATCAAATGACAGACTTTCATACACCAAATTGGCTTGCACAAATTGGCGGGTGTGCCCGCTAAAAGCTTGTTCCACTTGTTCGTAGAGGGCAGTATAGTTGCCCGCCCCCACCATTTTTAGCTGGTGCTTCCATCGGTAAGCCGCCAAGGGGTATTCGCTTAAAAGATTGACGTAGCCGGGCACGTGCAAGTAGGCATCGTCCGTGGGCAAATCCTGCAAGAACTGATAATAACTAGGCGGGATTTTGGTTTGTAGATAAGCGGGTTTTTCTCCATTCAACTCTTCTTGATAAACGGGGTAGTTGAGTTTCTCCACTATATTTTGGTAAAAAAGATTGGCTTGCTCGGCCACTTGAAACTGGGCTGGCAATTTGTCGCGCCACTTCTCTAACAAGGCCCACCGATCGCGGTGCAGGCTGTCGGCAAAATGCTGATATATGTGGGGCAGGGCATCGGACAGCATTTTGGGGAAAACGCGGATTTTGGGCTCATCCTCAAATCGCAGAAATTTTTGGAGCAAGTACTGGTTGGGCGCGGCACCCCGGCCCGCAAACTGGAGGCTGCCATTGAACCGCCGGGCATCGAAAGTGACGTGCAGGCTGTCACCTGGGGCCAAATATAGGGTGGCCATGTGACCGTTGTAGAACAGTTCGCCATAACTGGGCACCGAAAGCGGTATCCGCAGGCTAAAACGGCCCAGTTTGTCGGGCTTGGCCGCAAAGATGGGATTGCTTTCGTAGTGGATAAAGTTGGCAAGCTGGGTGAACCGCAAAGAATCTGGCCGGGGATACATCACTTTGCCCGTGATGAGCACCCATTTTTGGGCCACGCAATGGCCCATGAGCAGGGCGAGAACGCCTGAAATCAACCAACTTCGCATTTTTGAACAAAAAAGTAACTGATCAACGAAAAGGAGTTGGGGCGATAGTCTTCAATTTGAAAAAATGGGCAACAACCAAAGTTTTGGGTGTATTGAAATAACGGATCAAGCAGGATGAAACATTGCTTAACCCATTTTCTTAACCAGCTTTATCGATGATTGTTCCATTAATTCAAATTTGTTACAAGATTAAAGTGATTTTGGCAATGGATGGGATTTATTTTCTGGATAAGCCATTTTTCAAAAATGCCTTTGGTCGGTTTGTCCAAACCAACCGCCCCCGTTTCAGGCAATCGATGACCTGCCCAGCCAGCGCGCCAAAGCCATTAAATCAACGCTTGAAGGCTTGATCCGATGACTCTGGCGACTATTTTAAATCAACTGCCAACAGTTTCATTGGTCAGCAAATTCTTTATTTTAACCGTTTGACAAAATCAACCAGTCCCTTCACCAGCCCGTCGGCCAGCGGGAGTTCGGGCTGGCGGTAAGTGGCCAAGTTCTCCGTAGAACTGGCTGGGGCGGTTTTCAGCACGTGGTTCATGCCTTCCAGCCGCAGGTATTGGGCTGTGGGCAGGGCCGCACGCAACCGATCGGCCTCACTTTCTGCCACTTGCAGATCAGTGGTGCCTTGTACGATCAGCACCGGAATGCTCAACTTGGCCAGTTCGACAGTTGGTTGGTATTTGAGCCAAGAAATCATGTACGGTTGCACGCTGGGCCGGAACAGCGAGGCCAACATCGGGTTTGGGTTGGCAATTTTATCACCAGCCTTCAAGGCCGCCAAGCCAGCTTTCACCTCATTGCGGATGGCTTCGGGCTGGGCCGCCAACTGCTGGTTGATCACCTCATCAATGGATCGGCCAGCGCCGGCCAAGCTGATAAATGCTGCCACGGTTCGGCGATTGGCGGCTACCATGCCCACGAGGGATCCCTCGCTGTGGCCGACAATGACTACCTTGGAAAAGCGCGGATCTTTGCTCAAATAATCCACCAATTCCCCTGCATGCTGGATGTATTGGTCAAAAGTGAGCGAATCTTCCTTCATTCCGGGCGCCACACTTTTGCCCACCCCGTATTTGTCGTAGCGGAGCGAGGCCAACCCCTCGGCGGCCAAACCTTCGGCGAGCCACTTGTACGTATTGGTGTTGACGTTCAAAGGGCTGTTGCCATTGCGGTCGGTGGGCCCAGAACCCGCAATGATGAGTAGCACCGGAACCGCTTTGCCCGCGCTGGGCACTAGCAACGTCCCTTCCAGATGGCCCACTTTTGCCAACTCTTCAGTGGTTTGGCCAAAGCTGACCGTGGAAAAAGCGAGCACAAACGCAATACAAAATAGGAAAATACCGATTAGTTTCATTCTTTTGGCAGGTTAGTTTGAAAAAGATCATTCCTCCATCCATCCATCCGGCCGCGCATCCCCCACCTTGGCGGGAGGAAGCTTTTCCCACCGGTTTGATTTTTTCAGAGATTCGGCGATGATCCACTCCAACTGGCCATTGGCACTGCGAAATTCATCGGCGGCCCATTTCTCAACCGCCTCCATCATTTCGGGATCCAAGCGGAGCACAAAAGATTTTTTCTTGCTCATGGCACAGTAGATTGGAATGGGCCTGTGACTTTGGCGAGTCACCAGGCCTTGGTCAAAAAAATACTTATTGGTGCAACGTTCCGGTGTTGATGACCGGACCAACGGGCCGATCGGAACAAAGCACCACCATAAGGTTGCTTACCATGGCCGCTTTTTTATCATCGTCCAGTTGGACAATGCCCTTTTTGGACAGCTCGGCCAAGGCCATTTCGACCATGCCCACTGCGCCTTCCACTATTTTCATGCGGGCCGCCACCACCGCTGTGGCCTGCTGGCGCTGCAACATCGCCCCGGCAATTTCGGAGGCATAGGACAGCGAATTGAGCCGCGCCTCGATCACACTGATGCCCGCAATGGCCAACCGTTCCCTCATCTCTATTTCCAGGGCCTCATTCACCTCTTCGCCCCCACCACGCAGCGAAACCTGGGGGTAGTCGTGCTCGATGTCATCGTAGGGATACATTCCCGCCAGTTTGCGAACGGCAGCCTCGCTCTGGATCTTGACAAAATGCTCATAATCATCTACTTCAAAAGTAGCTTTAAAAGTATCCGCCACTTTCCAGACCAAAATGGTTCCGATCTCGATCGGATTGCCAAGTTTATCGTTGACCTTAATGGCCGGGCTATCCATGTTGCGTGCCCTTAGCGATATTTTTTTGGTGGTAAAGAATGGATTGACATAGAAAAAGCCATTTGCTTTAGCAGTACCCTTATAGTCGCCAAAGAGGCTGAACACTGCCGATTCGTTGGGATTGATCACGCCAAAACCGTTAAACATGATCAACCAGATCAAGCCCAATGTGCCCCAGATATACCACAGATCCAAGGCGAAGAGAAACCCCGCCCCAATGATGGCGGGCAACAATATAAGTTCAACCAACAGCATGGTATAGCCTGATATCGGTTTGTAATCCTGTTCTTTTTTCATGGGGAGCTAGAGTTTAATTTGCTATCACTTTAATATCACGCAAATATCAAAATAAAGTTTCAAACTTCGCAAAAAATTTTTTTGGCAAAAAGAAACCGGAGTGGAATACACCACCCCGGCCAAAGGAAAGACAATTGGTAAATCATTGGTTATTAGTCCATTAGGTCTAGTATTTTTTTGATGCCCTCCAAATAACCAGTCAACAAGTGCTTGGCCAGTCCGGGACTTTCAGCGATGAGCCGGAACATTACATCTTGGTGCACCCGGCAGATCGCACAGTCGGTCACGGCTTGGGCCTTGCCCGGGGCCACCGCCTCGATCAACTCAACCCCGCCATGCCACGCCCCTGGCGATCCGCCTTGCTGGCTAAGTACCTGCTGGGTGCCCAATACTTGGCGGGTCACCAACCACTCGCCCTCGAGCAAAATATAAAAATGATTTTCTGGGGCAGCGGTATTGTCGTAGAAGAGGTTTCCTTCCCCAATCCGCAGAAACTCGGCGCGCTTAGTCAACCAATCGAGTTGATCAAAGCTCAAGGAATAAAACAGGGGCAGTTTGGGCAGTAGTTTGGCGAGTTCGGGCATATCTTAATTGAACAAAAATTGTAAAGTATATTAGGGTCAAAGTAATTTGGGCAATTAACTGGGCAGCTCTTTGTGATTTTTAGTGATTTGCTTTTATCGTGAACCGATGACCAAAGCTGATCGATTCCGGTTTGTTGGATTGGTTCGTCTTTTGGGTTGGCGATGATGCGGCATTGGGAAAACACCTGCCCAGCTCTTGCACCGAAGCCAAATAATAGCACAAAAATTGAGATTAGATCGTCAAGCCCCACTGTTGCCAACCAACATTAGGTGCTGGGCTATTTCCGTACGTTTTCAAAGAATTTGTCAAGTTTATACGGGTCAAGTTTATTGCCAGTCCTAACTCCGCTACATAAATCAAGTCCAAAAGGTCTCACCTGTTCAATGGCCTGTCTTACATTGTCTGCTGTTAGTCCACCGGCAAGAAAAACCGGTACTTTTGATTGCTCAACAATTTTTTTGCTGATGGCCCAATTGTGAACTCTTCCGGTTCCCCCCAGTTCCTTGATTTCCAAATTTGGATTTCCACTGTCCAACAACAAAGCATCCACAAACGCAGAAATTCTTACGGCTTCGTCAATTGTTCTTTCGTCAATAATATGTATCACCTGCACGATTTTTATGGCTGGTAATGCTTGCCTGATTGCTTCATAAGTTCCTTCTTTTAGTTCGTCAACCATTTGGATGGTGTTGGTCAAAGTTCGTCGATGATGCTCAATAATTTGGCCGGCCGATGTTTCGCTTGTCAGCATAAATGTTGAAACAGCCGGTGGTACCATTTTCGAAATTGCCAAAATGAGATCGTCCGAGATGACACCTGGCCCACTTGGCATATTGGCCACAAGTCCCAACGCAGAGGCACCATACCCGATTGCCATTTTAGCTTCATCCACCGAACTGATGCAACATATTTTTACTCTGGTAGTCATTTTTATGGTCTGAGCTTTGGTTTTGGGTGGTTTGAAAGTGTAAGCTGTTTTCCTCATCTTGCTTCCTGAACCAAAAAACCAGCAGCCAGCAAAGAATAACACAAAATAAACTGTTTGGCCAATCCAGCTCAACAGCCGGGTCAAACGCGCATCGTTGGGGCCTCAGCAGCAGTGCCCGCTAATTACTGAGAGGTACACTTGCCCAGCTTCCAGGAACGCGCCCCGGCCCGGCGGGCATCGCCGGGGTTTTTGTAGGTAATGCCATCGCAGCCGCACACTGGCGAGGAATCAATGATGGCGGTGCCGTATTGTGACACCCGGTCCTCTTGGGCATCGGCATCTTTGCAGGGCAATTTGGCCAGTTCGGCCAGCTCCGACTGGGCGCGGGCGAGGCGTTCGGTGCGGGTGCAGCGGTTGGTTTTGAAGATCCCGTTGCTTGTTTCCACGGCATAGATGAGGTATTCTTCATCTTTGAACCAGATCAAATCACAAGAGGACATCCCCACTTGCAAGAAGGCTGTGCGGCCTTGGAGCAGCCGCCCTTTCCAATATTGGGTCACTTCCAAAACGGCCAGCTTGATGCCCGTTATTTCCTGAAAACCAGTGATTTTGCCCACAAAAACGCCATCCGCTTTTTGGTACATCTGGCTGGAGGTCACCATGGCTTCCGTGCATTTGCAGGGCACGTAGTTGTCGGTGAGCCAGTCGCCCTGCTCAATCCGCCCGTCCCGGTAGATCATCACGCCTTGGCCGTGCCGTTGGTTGTTTTTCCAATCGCCCATGTACTTGGTTCCGCCGTTCCAAGTATGGGTGCCATTGCCGCTGGCTTGGTCGTTGAGCCATTCGCCCTCGTGGGCGCTGCCGTCGGTCATGGTGAGCTTGCCCAGCCCGCTTTTGCGCCCGCTCACCCATTCACCCTGGTACTTGTCGCCGTTGGCCCAAGTGTAGGTGCCAAAGCCGTGGCGGCGGCCCGCCAGCCAATCGCCTTCATATTTGGTACCGTCCGCCGCAATGAACGTACCCCGGCCTTCCATCGTGTCATTGCGCCATAAGCCTTCGTAGCGAGTGCCACCAGGCCAGAGGAAAGAGCCTTTGCCATGGCGCAGGCCCGATTTATAAGAACCAGTATATTTGCCCACTTTCATCTCGAGCGAATCCAGTTGGTCTTGGGCCACTGCCCCTACTAGTGGAACAAAGAGTAAGAATAGACAGAAAATGATTTTGTTCATTGGTCAAAAACGTTTGGTTTGATTAGCCTCTGAATGGTTTAACTGAAAAAGTCCGGTACAGGTTGCCTAGCAACTTCCTTTGGCCAACAAAGCTTGATAAAGATGCAGCACTTCCAAGGCGGATTTGTCCCAACTCAACGATTGGATGGCGGCTTTGTTTTCATCAGCCAAGATTTCGCGCAGGGCTTGATAATTGAGCAGGGCATGGATATAATTGGCAAAGCGGTCGGTATCCCAACAATCGGCGGTGAGCACACCACTGGCCAAGACCTCGCTCACGCCCGACTGGCGCGACAGTACGCTGGGCACGCCTGCCTGCCCCGCCTCAAGGGCCGCCAAGCCAAACGGCTCGGAAATAGAGGGCATAAAATAGACACTGGCCCGTTGGAGCAGTTCGGTCAACCGCTCTTTGGCCAAGTGGCCCATGAAAATAAAATTTTGCCCGATCGATTTTTCGGCCACTTTTTGGGCCAACCAGTTTTGCAGATTGCCAGTGCCGGCCACCACAAACATGATACTGGCATCTTGGGCCAGCAGTTTCTGGGCCGTTTCGAGGAGAAACTCCGGTCCTTTCTGGTAAGTTACCCGGCCCACAAAGAGGACAATCTTGCGAGCCGGGATGACGGGTTGCATTTCCCGTGGTTCGCCCAGTTCATCGAGCGGCACCGTGGATGAAGCCATTGGGGCGGGATTGCCCATTTCGGGCAGCTCCAAGCCAACCGGCGCATCGATGGCGTTGTAAACCGGAAAAATTTTATCGGCCGCAATTCCCGGATAATGTTCCAAGATTTTGGACTTGGTGTAATGGCTCACTGGTATGATCAGGTCGGCGTTGAGCATCCCCTCAAATTCCAATTTATAAATTTCATTGTCCACTTTACGGCCATAACCGGGCCCCACGCGATCGGTTTCCAGCGAGTGGATATGGACCACCAACGGCTTGCCAGTCAACTGTTTGACGGCCATGCCCGCCCGCATGGTGAGCCAATCGTGGGCGTGGATGAGATCAAAATCGTAATTACTGGCCAATTTGGCCACTATTTCGGTGTAGGTTTCCACTTTTTCCATCGTGCGCGGGCCATAGTTGTCGGCTTCACCATATAAGTCACGAATGGCCCTTGCATCCAATACTTCGGGCTCGCGGGCCTCCTCAATGGTTTCCAATTGCTTCACTATCTTGACGATGGGAACCGGATAGGGGCTTAGATCGGTCTCTACCATGACCACTTCTTTTAGTTCTTGGTAGGAGTGGCTGGCCTGCTGGCGCACTAGCAGTATGTCCTCAGGGGTAATCTGGTTGATTCCCAATAAGTTGAGTTGATCAACCACAAAAGTAGGATCGCTGTGCGGGATGATCACCGTCAGATCGGCATACGGTTGCAAGGCCCGGAACAAGCCCTCGCAGGCCCGCCCCAGCCCACCAGTGACCAAGGGTGGAAATTCCCAACCCAACATTAATATCTTTGGTTTTATATTCATGTGCTTTGATCAACAATATTATGGCAAAGTATACGAAAATTGGCTTAGAGAAGCTAGGATGGAGCAATTTTTTTTGGCTAAAGCGGCTGATGGACAAAACTGGCCGACCGATTGGCCTTCGCTCACTCCCGGATTTCTAGTAGCCACTGTCCGCCGGGCAGCTCAAACCAAGCGTAGCCGTCTTCAAACCGGGGGCTAAACAAGCTTTTTTCGCTGACCTTGGGATTGGGCTTTCCCCTGGCCCAAACTACTTGACCATTGATCGCAATTTTTGCCATTTTTTGGGCATTGTTCAACGGAATAGCCACTAAATTGACGGTTAGCTGGGTGGGCAGGGTCAGTTCCAAGCGAAAGTTTCTCAGATTGCTGCTCCGGTTGGCCCGGAGCCGCACCAGTCCGTGGGGCGTGGGCACGGTGGCGGCTATCTGCACGAGCTGGCCCAACTGTGGTTGCACCCGCACACCCACGTAGCCCGGTTGCAGGGGCGACACCCCGGCCACATACTGGCTTAGGAGCGTGAGCGGGCCGCCGGTCCAGCCGTGGTTGATGGTGCCCCCGCCAAACTCGGCCGAGCCAATGTCCCAGCCTTCCCACAGGGTGGTGAGCGGGCTGGCCACCATTTTCGCATAGCGCTGCTTGAGGCGGGCGAGGCCACCACTGGCATCCTGCATCTTAAAAAAAGCTTCCAAGATGTATTTTTCCATGTATGGGCTGGCATGAAACTCGGTGGCCAACAACTGCCGCAGGGCAGGAAATTTATCGGGATCGGCCAAGCCCACGGCTGCGGCCAGCCCATTGCCCCGGTCGTCGATCACGCCTTGGTTGGTGCCACTTTCATAGGCTTTACCGCGCCAAAATTGCTGGTTATAGCGTTGCTTCAGCGATCCGGCTTGTCGATAATATTGCTGGGAAGCTGGCAAATCGCCCAGTTCCAGTGCGGTGAGCGCCGCCGCTTGGAGGGCTGAGTAATACCAAGCATTTTCCAACACGGGCACGTCAATGTCCCGGCCCCAGTCGGCCCAGTCCCAGCCACCTTTCCGGTGGACCACCAAGCCGTCGGGCCCCGTTTGCCAAAGGGCCAAGTAGCGCTGGATGTGCGGGTAAGCGCGGCGCAAGGTGGCCGAGTCGCCGGTGAGGCGGTAATATTCCCAAATCCCAAACTGGCTCAGGCTGGCCAGCATTTGTTGGGGCAGTTCCTTGTCCCAATTCCCCGCCGGCACGGGTGAGTAGAGCACGCCATCGGGCCGTTGCCAATCCACCAGGTTGTCAATGGCTTTGCGCACTGCCAAATGCCCGTTGGCATCCCAAAAGTAGAGGATCTCGCCCAAATTGATCACAACATCGCCCCACCACTGGGCCCGTTCGCGATCGGGGCAATCAGAAATGACATCGCGAACATTGAGGGACAGCGTGTTTAGGGCTTTTTCGGCCAATTGTTGATAAAATATTTCATTGCTTTCAAATCTACCCACCACTTCGGCAGCAAATCGAGTTTCCCGATATTTAAGCGCCATTATTTTTACTCCCTTGGGGATTACGTAGTGCATGGCATGGCCGTTTACCACGGCATAGCTCTCAAATTCCTGCACTCCGGCCCGCGTGATGTACTCAGTGCGGAGGTTGGGCTCTCCCCCACCCCGGTAGTTGTCCGTGCTGATGTGGATGATTTCGCCCGCCGGGGCTTCCACTTGCAAATAAGCCGTTACCGTCAAGTTTTTGGGCAATCGGGCCACCACCGTGTCGCCCATTCCCATTTTGGGCAATTCCTTGTCATTCACATAGGCGAGCAAACCAACATCTTTCCACAGGGGAATGGGCCGCTTCACCAGTCGGTGCCAAGGAGCCACGGGGGGTTCCCCAGCGGGCAAAGCGGCGGGCCAATCCGTGTCCCGAAAACCGGGCTGCTGCCAAGCCCCCGGATCGAGGCGGGCATCAAAGTGGAGGTTGGCCTCGGGCAAGCGATAATTAGGGTGTGGCGGCCCGGTTTCGCCATAAGCGGGATGGAGCAACGCCTTCCATGAGCCATCGCTGGCCATGTACAATTGGCCATCTTGGCTCACTTCCATGAACAAGCCCGCCTTACCACTGTTTTTGTGGTTAAATCCATCCTTGCCCCAAAACCAGAGCAAAACGGCCACTGTGTTTTCCCCCGCTTGCAGATAGGGGGTCAAATCCACTTCATCGCAATAGGTATCCGTAGGGGTTGGGCCGCGCCGGAGGGAGCCTTCAAATACCACCAAGCGGCCATTGAGCCAGAGCCAATACCGCGAATCGGCCGCAATCCGGGCGGTCACCTTGGTTTGAGCGCCCGAAAATTGAAAAGATTTTCGGTAGGCCACCCATTGGTTGGGCTTGGCCGCGTCGCCCTGGTGGGTGATCCACTGACCAGGTTTGGATTGGGCGTGTGTGAGTGAAATGAGCAACAAGAACCAAAGATGAGCCGCTAGGTGTTTCATGGCTGAAAGATAACCAATTCAGTTCCGAAGAACCACTGTGCACTGGTCAAAAACCGTTCAAATGTTTTCCGCATTTGGCTGACCCTCCCTTTACCCAACTTTCCCATCAATGGAACAATCTTGGCTTACATTGGCCGTGCTTTCACGATTTTCCCTATTTTGCGTGGCCAATCAATCTTGGTTCGACCAAGTCTTTACCCAACTAAAATTGATTGTCCACTAGCTGGAAATACAAATAACTGAAAATCAATCAACTAAACCCAGTTACCCAATTCAATTACTTTATCCTAGTCGCAAATTATTGGCACCAACATTTGTCACTACCTCGGGGAAGTCGCTGCGATTGGATCCGGCCTTGGAAATCAACCGGGGTGGCGAAGGGCGCATCTTGGCCTTGCCAGAGCTGCCCGGGAAAGTGGCCAAGGTTTACCATGACCCAGCCAAGGCCCTTTCCCCCGAAAAGTTGCTGGCATTGCAAGTCCTGCCCGATCGGGTGTTTGTTCGGCCCGAAGAACTGATCTGGGCCGATGGGCGGATCATTGGATTTGTTATGGCCGAATTGCCCAAGGCATATTGGCCGATTTCCAACCTGTTCAGTGTTCAGTTTTGTCAAAAAAAACGATTGGATGAAGCTTTTAAGTTACCGCTCATCCATCAATTGCGAGAGGCCATCCAATTGGCCCACCAATCGGCCATCCTCATTGGCGATCTGAGCGGACTCAATGTACAGTTCGATTTATCCGGCCACCTAAAACTGATCGACGTGGATGCGTATGGCACCCCAGCCACCCCGCACTCGGGCACGCTGCTGGACGAGATCCGCGATGAGCTGTATCCGGGACCAATTTCCCCGGCCAGCGATTATTTCGCCTTTGCCGTGCTGGTGTTCAACTTGTTGACTTTCGTGCACCCGTTCAAGGGCACTCACCCGCAGCACCAAGGTTTGGCCGATCGGATGATCCACCGGTTGCCGATATTTGCGCCCGATGCGCACTTGATTGCGCCCAAATGCTACGTGCCGGTGACCGACCCATTGTTGATCAACCAATTCACGGATCTTTTTATTAGCGGCCAACGCCAACTATTGGCCCTGGATCGGGTGCAGGCCAGCCCCTCCCCTACCCCCACCAAAATAACTGCCGTACCCGGCGAGTTGATCACCAAACAATTTTGGGCGGCCCAACCGGGAGAAACCTTGCTGGATTTGGTGGTGGCCGGCCCGCGATTGCTCCTCAAATCCAACCGCGCTTTCTACGTATATGACGTGGGCCAGCCCGGCCACGTGAAGCTACTCCACGAATTTGCGGCCACCGATTGGGACGATATATCTATTGGTGAGCTGCGTACCATACTTCGCCGGGGCCACGAAATGTTTGCCTATCAGGCTGATCATCAACAATTTATTCGCCTAGATAATTTGCGCGTGGGCCCCAATGCCCGGTGCGCCCAATTCAAGAACATCTTGGTGATTGTGGAGGGCTCGCTGCTCAAATACGCCCACCTTGACGAAATCAACCAAACGTATATCCGGGTGGAACAGGTAAATGTTTTTGACAAGGGCCTTACCTTCGGGGCGGCCTATCCCCACGGGGCACTGTGGCAACAAGCCGGCGGGCAATCTTATCTATTTTATCATTCGGGCAAAAATATCTCCAGCTTGCGCAGCCCCTACCCCATCCATTCCCTGTTGACCAATGGCCCCGTGGCTTTGGTGACTTGGCGGGCGACCACTGCCAATGGCCACCACCTGCAAACCGCGTGGGCCACGATCCCCAAATCGGGCAATCTTTTGCAAGTTTCGCCCGAAAGGATAAAGGGGCCAAAAGTTTTTGCGTATCGCCAAGCCGAACCATTTGGGTTTATTTTTGAACCTGCCGATAATGCACTCATTATCCGCCGCACGGGCGATTTTGCGGTCTTGCAAACCATTGCCTGCCAGTTGCTGAGCAATGACACCCTGCTGGCCTCGGCTCAAGCGGGCATTCTGGCCGCCGAGGGCCAGGGAGCTTGGTTATTGAACAAAAAATAAGGGCCAGGCCGAGCGTTCAGTGGTTTGGGATCAACTGGATTTATTTCTTTGATTGGCAATCATTTACTTTTTTTGATCATAAAATCAGTTTTGCCGGGGCGCGATCACCGCCAGTTCGGCGGCCCCAATCGCAAAAAAAGCCTCCCGAAAATTTCTCTTCGGGAGGCTCCTAAGTTGAGATCCAAAAACCTATTTGGAACTGACGATCCGGCTGCCATCGGCCTGAAACACATAACGGAAAGTGAAAAACCGGCTGGCACTGTTGGCATCCGGCACGGCAGGCGCACCCCGGTAATAGCTCAAAATCTCCAATTTGGCAAAGCGACTGTCCGCCGTGCGAATGATGAACACCCGGCCCGCAATCGGCGTGATCAGGTTGCGGGGGGCATCGTAATTGTACCAGCCATTGCCCGCCGTATTGGGGATCGCAAAACCAGTGGGGGGATTGTCTTGGGCAAAACCGCTCTCGGGCGCTTCCAGCACCTCATCGAAGAGGCCCTGGCGGACGATCACCCCCGCATTGCCGCGCCGGCCAGTCCCACCGTTGACAATGATGCTGGTGCCCCGGAAACCGAGATCCCAGTTGGTGGTCAATGAATCGGTGTTGGGCACTACTAGGCCCGTGCGCAAGTTGAAGAACGTGAACTTGCCCGTACCCGGCCGGGGCCCGGTCGCTGGATCGATGGTCGTCGGGTCGGCGGCCAGATCGCGGATGATGGTGGCCTGTAATACGACCGGTTCGGGATTACTGGTTGTTTTGCAAGCGGCCAAAGCCAAGAGCAACACCATTAAATAGTTGAATGAAAGAAATTTATTGAACATGATAATAAACATTTGAGTAAAAAAACGACTAAATATTCAACTTGAGGGCATCCCGTGAGGGACGCTGGATCAAGGTTTTTCGCCCAGGGTGAGCGCTACGCTGCCCCAGACCAAGCGACCCGGCAAATTGGGAATGTGGGCGGCATCGGTGTAGCCCAACAAGTTGTCAACCCCAACTTGCACCCGGATCAAGTGACTAAAAGTTTTGGCCAATGAAACGTTCCAAGTAACAAATCCTTTGACATATTCACTGTCGGCATCCAGGATTTGGTTGCCGTTGAGGTCGGCGAAGCCAAACCGGCCCCGGTAGATGCCCCGGAGGCTGGCCGAAATGCCCTTGTCAGGATTTTCGTAAAACAGTTTGAGGTTTGCCGTGTGCTTGGATCGATTGAACAAACCACCGTAATCGGCCAATTGAACCCTTTGAGTGACCAAGGTGTTGGGATCCCGAGCAAACACATTGCCGGCCCGAATATTGTTGATCGCGGCCCGATCCTTGGCCAGCAAGAATTGGTACCCACCCGAGAGGGTGAAATGCCGCTGAAAAGCCCAACTGCCTTCTACTTCAACGCCTTGGGTAAACACTTGATTGAGATTGAAATAGCTATACACCAATTGCCCATTCCGGCGCATGGCCACGGGCTGGAACTCGATCAAGTCGCGTACTTCATTGTGGAAAACGTTGACGCTGGCCCGGAGGTTTTCGCGCGGAGTCAGCTTGATCCCGAAATTATAGGCCACTGAACTTTCGGCGCGCAGGTCGCCAAAGGCTGAAATGGGAAATAGCAACTGCAAAATCTGGCCCTCCCGCTGCAACCGCTCGATATTGGCCGAGATTTCCTGCGAACCGTAAACGGTGTAACCCGCCACTGCATTGTTGAAATTGAGGTACAACTGGCGAAAATCCGGGGCTTTGAAGCCCACTCCCAGCGATCCGCGCAAGGCCAGCCATTTGGTTAGGTCATACTGCGTGGAGAGCTTGGGACTAAATTGCGATTGGTATTGCGAGTGGGCATCGTAGCGCCCGCCCGCAATCAGGTTCAATCGTTTCAAAGCTTGCCATTCGTACTGGAAAAAGACGTAGTTGGATGCAAATGACTTGCGTTCCGTGTAGCGGGAGGCTTCCACCGACTCATTGATGTGGCCGGCCCCAAGCGTTATGATGTTTTTGTCATTGATGTAATATTCGAGCACTGCTTCGGGGCGGTTGAACGTTTGCCGAAAGGTAGTGGAATCATACGGCCGGCCATCGGTGGCATATTGCCATTTGGAAGATGCGCCATAGTGCGTGGCATAATAGCGGGTGGTCAGTTTCAATTTGGGCGAAAAGCGGTACGACAGCACGGGGTTCAAGTTCCAGTCGCTCACTTGCCCGCGACCCACGACCGGGGTCGGGCTGCCCGTAATGCCCGCATCATAGCTGTTGGTCTGTTGCTCGGCAAAATATCGCCCCGAAATGGTGAAGCGGGCCTTGGCCGAAATATCGTAGGTAAGTTTGCTGTTCAGGGTATAATTGTTGAACGGGTCAACAGTATTGCCAAAAGTATTGGGGGTGAGATCGTAGCCGCCAGTTTGATACCGGTTGGCAAAAAGATAGAGGCCCAGTTTCTCTTTTTTTAAGTTGAAATCACCCGACAGATCGAGCGTTTGGTTGGTTCCATAGCGGCTTTGGAGTGAGCCCCGGAAACCTTCCGGGTTTTGGGTGATGATGTTGATCACGCCGGCCAAAGCCTCGGAGCCGTAGATGCTGGAAGAAGGCCCCTTGACAATTTCAATTTTCTTGATGTTGCCCACTGCCAAGCGGGTGAGCTCGAGCACGCCCGCCGAGCGGCCCACCAGCGGCTCGCCATCCACCAAGATCAGGGTATAGTCGGGATTAAAACCCTGCACTTGAATCCCGTTCCCAAATCCGTTCACTTGGGGCACCACTACCAAGCCCGTCTGTTCGGCCAGTACGTCATTGAGCCGCAGTGAACCCATGTTGCGGATCTGCAACTGCCCCACCACAGTTACCGGCAACGGCAAAGTGCTTACCTGCCGCTCGGTCCGGGTGGCTGTCACCACTACTTCATCTAGGTTCTTGGCTTTTAAACTGTCCAACGGTTTCTGAAACTGGGCCAAGGCCGAAAACTGAAATCCTAAAAAAATGGTAAAAAAACAGACCGTTTTCATACTGGTTAGAATTGGGGAGCACAAACTTATTATCAAAAACTTATTTAGACTAATTTTAAATAAGGATTTTTTGCCTTACTTTTTGTGTACTGGTGGTGCGCGGATAAAAAATAAGAAAAGCCGTTAAAAGCTGTTTCTCCCAACGCAGCCACCTCGCCATTTTGACAGAATACTACCTGTAAGACGGATTGTAGCAAAACAATGTTTGCTGCCGCCGCAAAGTAAAGGCGTGCCCAGAACGAAAGGATAGCCTTGATCGGTGTATACCCAATAACAATAAAAACCGCTCCAATTTATCGGGCGGTTTTTATTGGTGGGTTTGCCAAGCAATATCGTAGGACTAATAGACCACTTTCTGTCGCTGGACTTCGCCAGTTGCCCGCCTTACCTCAACAATGTAAGCCCCGGGGGCAAGGGAAAACGGAGTGGACAAGTATTGCGCACCGGCCGGCATTTGGGCCACGTGCCGGCCCACCACCACGCCAAGCAGCGTATACACTTGAATGGTCAATTGGCCACTTGCCCTAAACTGGGACTTTATGCCCAATTGTCCCGTTTCGCGGTCAAAATGCACGACCATCGGCTCACTGGGCACACCGGAGGAAATGATGATCACTTTGGAATAACTGGTTTGGCCATCAAAATCCTCTTGGCGCAAACGATAATAATAGGTGAACGGCTCGGTCAACTCATCGGTGAACTGGTAGTGGAGCAATCCTTGGTTGTTGCCCGCGCCCGCTACGAAAGCCACATCGGTAAAACGCTGTCCATCCATGCTCCGCTGCACCCAAAAACCCCGGTTGTTGTGCTCAGAAGCCGTTTGCCACTGCAAGAGATTGGCCAAGGGCTTGGTGCTCCGGCCGCCAAAACCGACCAACTCAATGGGCAGCAGCACGCTGCACAGCACACTGGCTTGGCTGGTTTGCGCACTACCGCAAGCATTGGTGGAGATGGTAAGTTGATAGCCCAGATCATTGACTGTGCCGGGGGCCACCACCCGATAGCGCAGGCGCAACCTCCGCTTGGCCGGCACTCCCCCAATGAGGGTGCTGCTGATAAGCACGGGGCCATTAGTGGCATTAGCGGCTGCATCAATGACCACGACATTGCCAGTGGTGGGGTTGGCAAAAGAATAGCCAGGGGCGGTGGGCACAATGGTGAACCGCAAATCGGTTACATCATACTTGCCATCGCTGAAAAATACATCCATCTCCACGTTTTCCCCATTTACAAAGGTGCAGGGATCGCTGCCCGGAAACAGTGCCCCGATGTCAAAGAGGGAGTTGTCATTGAAAAACGGAATGGTCAGGCGCGCTTCGGCCACATACCACCAAGTATTCACGGTTTCTTCGCTGCCAAAGTTGCCCCGACCAGTCCAGCGGTGGCAGCCCACCGTGCCCACCGGGATCGGTGCGGGGAAAGCTGGCGGCGCGGGTGCCGCATTGCACCCGGCAAAATTGGTCAGGTTATCAATAGGAGTTCCAGCCACCACGTTCGTATCATCCCAGTACAGACGCGGTGGGGTCACCGCCGCACCACAGGCATTGGTCAGTGGACGCACCAAACGCACCAAAAAACCATTAGCGTTATTTTCAACATCGTACAGTGGCAGGTTGGTGCGGCCCGCTTGAAAATTGACGACAATGGACAACGAACCATCCGGTATCGGTTGGCCCAAGCCATTCAAGCCATTCCAAGGCACACATTGGGTGGTTGGCGCGCCCGGCACGCTGAAAATCGCGGTCAGCCGCACATCGACGGTGGCCGGATCAAAAACCCCATTACCATTCAGATCGATAACTACCTCTACCTCACCATCGGCCTGGGCCGTCACATTGATACAATAGGCCGAACCTTGGTTGCACTGACGTACATTGGCTGCGCTCAAGCACCCCACTGTGCCCGAGGGGAACACAAGTGGATCGGGGTTCTGCAAAAAAATGGGGTATAGCGGACCGTGCAGGGGTGCTGGGGGCATGAGCGGTATGCGCGGTACCGACCGGCGATTGGTCACAAAATTGGCGGAAGGGGCAATGGGCAAT
>Ga0105045_10001724_pt1 | contig 18041 bp, 15 predicted proteins | sample MAT02_FD_78089 | JGI IMG/M metagenome (GOLD analysis project Ga0105045, IMG submission 78089) | Freshwater microbial communities from Lake Fryxell liftoff mats and glacier meltwater in Antarctica - MAT-02 (megahit assembly) | ecosystem: Environmental > Aquatic > Freshwater > Ice > Liftoff... | reverse complement strand
TGGGCTGATCATCGAAGGTCAGTACCATAAGAGATTCGATCCAACTTGCAGGTTGCAAGTCAATACGCCTCAGGGATGGACTAGCATCGAATGTGTTTACCATGGCTTCCAGCAAAACCCCAAGGAGTTTAACTCGCTCATTTCGGTGGGCGATTACTCGACAAAGGAACTCAATACCATATTCTGCAAGGACGGATTAGGGGTGCCGGTCGTGGTTGCGAGAACCGAAACCTTTAGCGGGCCTTTTCAGCGAAGCAACGGTGTCTTTGCGGCAACTCTCGTACTAAGATCGGATACAGTGAACGCAACTTCTGCTGATCCGTTTGTACTTGAATTTTATAATCCGATTGAAACCTCATCCCTATGCATTCATGAGGTCGACGTTCCCATTGCATTCGATAAATCTGCTGCGACAGCGCGAGTCGTTGCGACGACCCAACGCAACTACTTCCAGTCATTCATTCAGCCCGGTTCGGCAAGGACGACTGACGAATACGGACTATTCATGTTGGAGCCATATCAACCCGGCAAGATTCCCATCATCTTCGTCCATGGCCTGCTTTCCGATCGCCTTACTTGGGCCAATATGGTTAACGAACTGAGAGCATGTCCATTCGTGGCTAACCGCTATCAACTATGGGGATTTCAGTATTCTACCGGTGGCGAGTTTCTGGTCAGTGCGGCATTACTTAGACGCCAACTGAGGCAACTGCGTTGCATCGTGGATCCAAACGCAACTGACACGGCACTGGAGAACACTGTACTTGTTGGGCATAGCATGGGAGGACTGATTAGCAAGGTTCAGATCGCTGACAGTAAGAATAAACTTTGGGATTCAATTTCGAAGTGCCCGTTTGATCAGGTCGTGATGGACGATTTCACTCGCGAGCAGTTTACGCAAACCATGTTCTTTGAGCGGTCTCGCATGGTTTCACGAGTTGTTTTCATAGGCACGCCACACCGAGGATCGGTCATCGCGCAGCGCGCTGTCGGGCGATTGGGTTCGATGCTTGTCGACCAGCCGATTGATTTAGAACTGGGGCACCGCAAGCTACTATGTGACAACCCCGACGTTTTCTCAAGGGAATATTCTAATCGGATTCCAACGAGCATTGATATCCTCGAACCAAAAAGCCCCCTGCTTTTCGCCGTCAATTCATTGCCGTTGGATCCAAAAATACAAATGCATTCGATTATTGGTCGTGGACGCTGGATGCTCGGAAGTGGTGATTCTGATGGTGTTGTGCCAGTTACCAGTGCTCGACAAGAAGGAGCGATAAGCGAAATGCTGGTTCACGAAAAGCATACAGATTTAACAAAAAACGCTCTCGTGATTGCCGAGTTGCTGTCGATCCTTCGGGAGCATTGCAAGCAAGCAGACGTGAAGTTCGAGCATGCAGTAATTGACGAAGCGATTGAGCCCGAGACTCTGCTGGTACCCTAGCATGGTTGGATCGAATCTAGCCAACACTGAATCCATTGCTGCTTCAGCTGTTCCGCTTGTTCGAAGGTAAATGTTTCACCATCAACGATGACGCCAATCGTTAACCTGCCTGCGGATCGTGACATGCCTATACCGAGGAGCGTTTTGGGACGTAGCGGTGGAAAGCCGGCGAAACTTTCGACAAAAACGTCTCCTACTTTAAATCGGCCGTCGACAACATCGAACAACTTTCGGAATCGCCCAAATGAGTCCCCCATATTCGTCAAGATTGCGGTAGCTAGACATCTCGGCCGACCAATCAACCATGCAGCAATCTTTGGCTGCTTGGAAAAGAGACCGAAAATCTCGACAAAATCCAACCCCAATCGCAATTTACGAATCGCTTTCGTTTGAGACTGGACGCTTACAAGCAATCGCGAGTATTCGCGGCAGTCTTGTTTCTTAGCCACAACAAAACCAAATCCGAGTCGATTTGAGGCTGGCGATCGACTATCACGAAGCGTTCTTAGATCGGTCGGAATCATGATTCGTATTCGTTGATTAGGCGACTTCGATCCATGCTGTTCATTCCAAGCTGCAAGCATCTGAATCAATCGTGCAATCGCGGAGTCGTTGAGTGTACTCAGAGTATGAACCGGCGGGGAGTTCTCTGGAGCCGAAGAATTCTCGGCATGCTGAACCGCGAAGATCTTCTGAGCACTCTCGGAATGGATCTCTTCAATAAGGTTCGTTGCCGCTCTATCGAACGTGTGGCGAAAATAGTGATGCCGTCCATTCCTGGGAAAGTTTTTCGCGTCTGCATGTGGAGCGGCAATTGATGTTGGTCCTAGGATATGGAAGTGATATGCCCCCACAATCTTTTCCCAAATCGTTGTGGAACGGGAGTTCTCGGTGGGATTGGGTCGAGAAAAGAAGCCTCGTTCTTTCAGTCGCTCGTAAGCGATCGTCGGTAGTTTGGGCTGGCACTCTGGTTCCCGAGTCCATTGGTCATACGCGACGAAAATATCACGCAGAAACTGCCGAATGCCAAGCGCGTCACTGCACGCATGATGCGTTTCGCAAGTAAATTCCGCCACGCCACCATTCTGGCTTCCCCACATTCGCAATCCGCTTTCGGTCGCTAAATCCCATTCGTCCGGAAACGGAGATTCTTGCCACGGTCCCACATTCCAAAGCCAACCTATACGCGGAGCACTTGGAATAATCCATTGCTGACAATTCGTATTAGACTGAATCGTGCTGATCAATAGCGGATTGCGAGCAGCAGCAATGGCAATCGATCTTTGTAAGCGTGGCACGTTGACTGTGCCAGTAAGTTCGATAACGATTCGAAATCGCTTCGGATACAAGGGGGTATCATCCCAGAGCCAGAAATGCTCCATCGCGACCAAAGGCAACGGAAACAACTCTTGAGACTCGATTAGGCTCGGGTCGATCGTGATGTATGACATGACAGGAAATCAAAAAGAGGATTCATCCGAAAACCGTATCGGCACGATGAGTAGACGCGTGATTTAGGTTCGCGTTTTGGTGAAAACCATCGGAAGGGATAATCGTTGTCTAGTGTATCCAGAATCAGACTTTTGAATCTATTCCATCTGGAGAAAATTCGACAGATGGAGGTTGCCCCAATCACATAGGCTATTGAGATACAAGGTTCTAGTTGCGAATCCTTTGCCTGAACCGGCTGTCAACCAGTGGTAAAATGCGTTGCGAACTGGAAGGTTCGCTTGATCGTCAGACAAAAAAAGAATCTGATTAGCATGATTAGTGGGCATGAAGTCCATTACAATCCTCCTACATTCCGCAGCAAATTGTTGTTTGACCAGATCGTGCTCACAAAAGACTATCAACTAATCGATTTTGGCTGCGGGCGAAAGCTGGAGCGATTTGATAACAAGCTACTCGATCGCCCCTGTCCAGCGGCGGACGGGCTAACTCCAGCTTTGCGGGCTGAGTGGAGGCACGCCAGTCATCGATTTGTCGATAAAATTTGGATGGAGTTGGCCCGTGATGGGGTGGAATTCACTACGGATGACGAGAGGGATAACTGGGTATTTCGATGGAATTCTGTCTCCATGAAACTCCACGCATCGCCATTTGGCCATGTAGGTGTTTTTCCAGAACAAGTTGAAAACTGGGACTGGATAACTCAGATTGGAACCCATCGCCGGAATTGGAGATCGACGGGCTCGAAAGTCACGGCGTTGAATCTATTCGCCTACACGGGAGGAAGTACGTTGGCGCTAGCAAGTTGTGGTTTTGAGGTCACACACGTGGATGCATCGAAGCCTTCCGTTCTATGGGCAAAACGAAACGCAGCGCAATCGAATGCAGATCAGTTACCGATCCGTTGGATCGTAGATGACGCGCGCGACTTTGTGCTGCGCGAGATACGACGTAAACAGCAATACGACTTTATTGTGTTAGATCCACCAGCATTTGGTCATGGTGCGAACGGGAAGAGATGGGAGATTGAACGCGACCTACCGGGACTAATGGATGGTTGCCGGCAGCTACTCAGCGAATCACCGATCGCCGTTCTTTTGACGGGGCATAGCCCGATCGATTCCATGGAGTATGGACCACTCGATAAGCCGACATTTACGCGTTTATCAGATTGCTTTAGATCATTGCACGCGAAACGTTCCACTCTTACCGACGTAAGCGGTCGAGAGCTTGATTGCGGATACCTTTTTCGTTGGACCCATTAGTTTATGAATCAGCGCAAACATATCCTAGTTGTCGAAGATGAACAGCATTTGGGAACTGGCATTAAATACAACCTGGAAGCGGAAGGTTATCGGGTCACGCTGGTTGTCGATGGACCGACAGCAGTCAGGCTATTCGAAGCGGATCACTATGCATTTGATTTGATCTTGTTAGACTTGATGTTGCCTGGTATGAGTGGATACAAGATATGCGAAATAATTCGCGAAGCGGGAAGTACCGTACCAATTCTCATTCTGTCCGCAAGAAGTTTGTCGGAGGATCGGACCCGTGGGTTTGACTTGGGGGCAAACCAGTATCTAACGAAGCCTTTTGATTTGGACGAATTGCTGAGTCGGGTCAAGAACCTGTTGCGATTGAGTGCGAAGCCTGACTCTCCAATCAAACTCAAACCCACCGCGTCCAACAAAGTCATGGTGCTCGAGTTTGGCGAAGCGTTCGTCAACTTCGAAACCTACGAAGTCTGTGTAGCCGGTAAGGACATCAAGCTAACACACAAAGAGTTGCTCCTCCTACGCTATTTTGCTGAAAATGAAGGACGAGTCATTTCGCGCCAAGAGTTGCTTAGCGAAGTATGGGAAATGCCCGGCGATATGCAAACACGCAGCGTCGATCAATTTATGTTACGCCTTCGGAAAACATTTGAGAAGGATCCAACATCGCCTCAGCATTTTCTTACCATTCGCGATGCTGGATATCGGTTTATCTCCAACACCTGATTTAAGTAGTTGAACGCTAAGAATTGCTAGTGGCGTGACAGCGAGATGATTCTGGCCGAAGAAAACGCAATGCGAAGAAAAAATTTGCTAATTCACTCCAAGCGTTAGAGGCAACTTCACCCCCTTTAAAATCCTTAACCGCTATTCATCTTCCCCCGATTGGGCCAGGGCCTCCAAGTCTTAGAGTTTGCAATACGGCTCTCTGTGACAGGAGTGATTCCTCTAAAAAAACCTATGTTTTTCTAGGTTTCTAACCCGGAAAGCATGAAGCTACGATTTCGCAATTGAAAAGTCACACAAGGTTTACCCGTTTATGACGAAAGCTGCCTCCGCTTAGCAACGTAAGGATTATGACGGCTCCCATTACGAATTCGTCTGAGTAATTGGAGATCGGTAATGGGAAGATCTAGAGCGCCGGTTAGAATCTAAAGATTCGAATAAACTCGACTTGCCTACCCGCTAGATACTTTCTCACCCAACGCAAAGACCACCCCGAATGGGACGGATTGATATCCCTACAACTAATCGATCCATTACCATCGATTTCCAAGTTCCTTTTCGGCACCAGTTGCGACTGACCGATGATTGCTTTGGCAGCGATTGGCCTATCGTGGAATCCTTGATCGATTCCGAACAGTTGGAGTCTCGCGTTCAGGTTTGGGTAGACCGAGGCGTCGTCGACGCGGCTCCGTTACTTATGGCACGTCTCGAGAGTTGTTTGGATCGATCCGCGAAAGTAAAGTTGATGTCTCTTCACGAAGTCGTGGGGGGCGAGCAAGTTAAAACATCATCCGATCGTGTCGACAAAATATTTGCAGCGATGAACCGTGACGAATTGGATCGTCGAAGCTATGTGATGGTGATTGGAGGCGGTGCTGTGCTTGATGCAGTGGGCTATGCCGCAGCGATCGCTCATCGAGGCATAAGGCTGATACGATTCCCTACAACTACCCTAGCCCAGGCAGATTCGGGTGTCGGTGTCAAAAATGCAGTCAATGCATTTGGAAAGAAGAACTGGAAAGGGACGTTTGCTGTCCCATGGGCCGTTGTCAACGATTCGTCATTGCTACAGTACCTGAGTGATCGAGATTTTCGAAGTGGATTCTCGGAAGCCTTGAAAGTGTCGCTCCTCAAGAGTCCGACTGCCTTTGACGAGCTTTTTCATTCTGCGGCGAACATCGCTTCCCGCGATATGGATAAGGCGCTGAGCACGATAAATGCATCCGTCATGATGCACTTGCAACATATTACTCAAGGGGGCGATCCCTTCGAATCTAGTGAGTCGCGTCCGTTGGATTTTGGACATTGGTCGGCTCACAAGCTAGAATCTCTCTGCAACTATGAACTTCGACACGGTGAAGCAGTTGCAATCGGTGTTGCTCTGGATGTTGTCTATTCGTCACTAGTCCACGGCCTGAGTTCAATGGTCGTCGATCGGGCGCTAGGCATTTTAGATAGACTCGGACTTCCTACCTATCATGAGCTACTCGAAGAAAGAGTACTCTTCGAAGGACTGGAAGAGTTTAGACAGCATCTTGGTGGACGATTAACGCTGACCATGCTCGAGGATGTTGGAAGAATGATTCAAGTTCACGAAATCGATTACGCGAAGATGAAACAAGCCATTCAGTTCTTGGGAGAGCGATATGAGCGTGCGACCAAATAGCAAGACGGAGCCAGCATTGCCTGGAATATACCAACGCATAGTCAACGAGTATCCGAGTGTCGCTGCGGCTCACGATCAGATGGCAGCTGCGGTAGAACAAGTCGGACCGCTAGATCAAAAAACTTGCTCTCTCATCAAGATAGGAATGAGTGTCGGCGCAGGCCTCGAATCGGCCGTCCGCTCGCACGTTCGCCGCGCTACTCAAGCTGGTGCATCACGAGAAGAAATCACTCAAGCCATCTTTCAAGGCATGAACACAGTCGGTTTCCCGAGAACGGTAGCCGCATGGAGTTGGGCTCAAACGCAATTTCAACGGGATGATAAGCACGACGAAATCATTCCAAGGCTAGAACTTTGAGTAGGAAGTGATAAACCGAAACGTACGAGGGGCGAACTCGCTGTATTCTGGCCCAATCGAGATATTTTCCCATCTAGCACGAATGCCTGGTGGAAGTCGTTATCGAAAGGTGTCTGGATAGATTACAAACTCAATACGTCTATTTTGAGAGCGGGCGATGGGCGTGTCGTTGTTGGCGATTGGGTGGTTATCGGCGTGCGCAAGAGAGAATAACTGGTTAGCTGGAAGAGCATTGCGACGTACAAGGTAATCGACCACGGCGGTACTTTGAGCTGCTGAGAGCTGTTGTGGAGTTGAGAACGCTCCTCCGTAGAATGGACCCGCATCGGTATGACCTTCTACAGCGATCCGTTGATTGGGATATTCGCTTTTGATTCCTTGAGCGACCTTTTCGAGAATACCAGGCGCACTCGCCGTAAACGTATTTCCGCTGGCTTCGAAAAGCTGGTCAGCGGGGATCCGAATACGAATCAGATCTCCTTCATTGAGTACTTGAAAGCCAAGATCTTTGAGTGACTCAGAAGCGGGCCGAAGACTGCTATTGGCAGTAAGTCTGGCGCCGCCGCGTGACGGTTTGGATGACTGTGCATTCCTAAACTCGTCGCTAATTCCTCGAAGCTCATTCTCCGCTTGAACGCCAGCAACACGCGTTTGCTGTAGTTGCCCAGACACATCCATCAATTGCCGTTTCAAGAGTAATCTTTCATCGCTTGCAATTTGGATCTGCTGCTGAGATTGTGCAAGTTGAGTCTGTAGTTGCCGATTGTTTTCGTCCAGAGCCTGAAGTCTCCGATTAAGCTCCGACTCACGGGCCTCGTACCGCTGCTGTATCGACAACAAGTCTGCCGGCGCAGCCGCACTTCCTTTTGCTCCAAAGAGACCGCCCATCGTATTGGGCGATGCAGAGACAGTTGGCGGTAATCCATTCGTTTGTGACTGGAGATAGGGATTCGATCGACTACAACCGACGAGAGAGGAGGCGAAGGCCAGCGAGACAATCCATATTAACTTTAAGTTGAAATTCATCATGAAGAGGTTTCTCCGATCCATGACTTCAGTAGCGTTGCCGCTGCGTCGGGATTATCACGAACCATCTCGGATAGCTGAGTTCGAATCTCACTTCCTGAAGGTTGTTTGCCCCCAAAACGCTTGGGTTCGCCTGGTCCTCCGTTCGTACCTCCATCACCGGAAACTCCTTGCCCGAAGGAATCGCCATTCGGATTGGCTTGATTGGCTTCCATCAACGCCGCTAGATCCAAGTCAGTTGCTTCGTCAAGTGGAATCCCGAATCCATTGTCAAACTCAGAATCATCGGTAGCCGATCCGACCTTCGCAAAAGAGCGAATGGACAATAGCGCAACAGCAGCCAGGCCAAGCATCGCAATGGATTGCCATTGTGTAGCCAGCCAATTGGTCGATTTTTCAGCCAAGGACGGCGATGCAAGTGGCTCTGCAGGCATGTCCAAGTAATCCGTTACAGTGACTCGTAACAACGGATTGCTACCAGCAACAGGTGCAGGCAAAATAGCAGATAGTGATGACTGGACGCGGTCCTTGATATCTGTCTTTAGCTGAACATATTCTGCATTCGTCATCGGCAAATCCTGAGGCACCGTTTTGCCAGGGTTGAGATCTTGCCACTGACGACGAAAGGCTGTGGCGTAGTAGGATGTTGGTAAGGCAACGGACAGCGTTGCATTTTTTACCATCAATCCAACTTTTGCCGTCAGAGTCATCTCTTTGCCGACAATCTTTCGTTCGCTTTCTTGTTGTTCCTTCATCCGACTATTTTGTTCTCCGCTACCACCAGAGAGCGAAGCAGATTTATTTGCGAGAGCGTTTGGCTCGGTTCCAGGCCTACCTCCATTCCCTGCTTTGGTTGAATCGGAGTCTTTTTTGGTCGTGGTACTTTGAACTGTTACAGGTTTATCGGCGTAAGCCAGCTTCTCGGTTTCTTCGCGTAACGTCGGATCGAGTTCAACGTTTACCTCTAATCTGACTTCGCCATAATCAGCCAAAAGATTAATGGCTTTGCGACGAAGATCTTGCTCAACCTGGATTTTTTGTTGGTAGTACTGCTGTTGCTCACCACTCATGGGATCCGTTTCGCCATTCATTGCACTACCGCTGGAAAGGTCCATCACGGAAATATCTTCGTACTTCAGTCCAGCAAATGCCGACTGAACTTGCTTCATCATGCTTCGTTTGTGCTGATCGGTAAGAGAAAACCCAGGTTTTGGAAGCACAAAGATCGCGGCAGTACTTTGAGAACGGGTGGCAAATCCATCTCGTCGTTCGTCGTAAGTCACGTTCGCATACTCGACGAATGGTAAGCGACCGATCGCTTCGGATATGTCGTTTTGCCGAGCTGCTAGAATGCGCGTCTTGGTAGTCGTAAGCGGCTCGAGGAAGTTTCCACCGTTGAGCGCCTTCTCGAGAGAGCTTCCTAAATCTCTGGGTACTGCGTTTCCCTCTGAAAGGGCCTTGAGATACAGATCCTTTTGCGCCGTCGGTATACTCATCCGGTTACCATCGCGTTTGTAAAGTCGTAATTTAGCATTGCTCAGCGCGGTTTCAGCTCGCTGAAGATCGGCGTCCTTGAAGACGTGACCATCGAAAAGAAGCTCCATTTCGGCCTTTTGGCTATCGCGTACAAGAAACGCAGAACTGACTGCAATCGCGACAACCATGATAATTGACATCACGCGCGTGCCAGGCGTCATCGACAGGAATAGCCCGCGCGCCTGTGCAATAAGTTCGTTGATGAAGTTCATCGAGATCTGACTTTACGTTGGTTGAATGGAGAGCGAAAAATTCTAGATTCGTATGCTATTGATTTCTTCATAGGCCTGCATCAGCTTATTGCGAACTTGCACCAGCAAGCGAAAGGCCATGTCTGCTTTTTGTAAACCGCTATAAACCTCAGCGGATTCCACGTCCTCTCCTGACAGCATGCGTTCGACTTCGCGCGTTGATGACTGTTGCATTTCGTTAACTTTGCCAACACCTTGCGAGATGAGCTCCAGAAAGTTACCTGTCGTTGGAGTCGTTCCGGAGCTATCGGTCGACTTGAAAGTGGACAGGGCTTCACGGACCGATCCCTGACCGGAAGCTTGTTGGCTGGCTTGCCGTTGTTCATATCGAGCGAAAAGTGAATCGGGACGAATCTGCATGAAAGTTTATTCGATATAGGCTGGAGACAAATCGGGTTTACTAGGCAAGAATGCTTAGGTTCTGTCTGGCCATACTTTTACTGACTTCCATGACGCCGATGTTCGCTTCATAAGCACGGGAAGCTTCCAACGCATCCACGAACTGTTCATTCATGTTGATGTTGGGATAGGCAACATAACCTTTCCACTTTCCCTCGGTGGCCGCCAGCGGATGCTCCGGTTGATAACGATAGAGCGGGTCGCCCGTTTCTGTTTCGATCGACGAAACTTTTACTCCGGCGATTCCCTTTTCCTCGCGACCTTCTTCGGTTTGGAAAACTGTAAATCGCGGTTGATAGGGTTTATTCTCGCCATCTTCGTTGATCATCGTAGACATGTTGGCAATGTTGCTGGAGATTGTATTCATTCGAACGCGTTGAGCAACCAAAGCGCTCGTACTGACATCGACGGCTGAGATCATTTGTAATCGTCCTTGATTAAATATTAAACGTTGACGGATTCACGAATTGCCATGGAAAACTGCTGCATTTGATTTCGCATCACCGCAATCGCCATCGAATGCATCGATTGATTTTTGGAGATTTCTGTGACCTGTGTTTCTAAGCCAATATCACTCCCATCATGAAATAGGATTTGCTTCATGCTTTCACGAACATTTTGCATCGCTTGCGATTTCGATAGTCCAGCCATCGTATTATTGCGGCCAGCACCACCGGTTAGTCCGTTACCTAGATCTGAGCTTTCTGTAGCAGTTGAATCGAACTGGCCATTTCTGGCTGCGGCGATCGCTTCCTGGAGACTTGCTTGAAAATTCTTCAGTGATAAGTCACGTGTCTTGTAACCGGGAGTACTCGCGTTGGCGATGTTGGTCGCAAGTAACGCATGACGCCGCTCGGCAAACTGAATCGTTTGTTCTAAGGCGGGGAGAGCCGAGCTTTCTAAAATGGATCCAAGCATGGGCTATCCTTCCAAAGAAAAACCTGTAGACACTTCGCTGTCCGAAGACAGGAAGCTACTCGCATAGGCATTTTGCACCACCTCGGCAGTGGTGAAGTGCGAAATTTGACTGGCAAGCGAGTCTCGCTGCGACGTCAACTGGTCTAACGCGGATTTGTCCATCTGCGATAACTCTTCAAGCAAACGGTCAATCTCACCAAAGGTGGCTTGGCATTCCGCTCGATCGCTGGACGAGTCCCATTGCCGCTCTTCTGGCTTTTGGTCGCGGTAGGGCTCTAGATCCCTTTGAAGCGTCGCGAGAGTATCAAGGATTTCCGATTTTCGAGAGAGAATACTGAGCAGCATCCCTATGTCATCGTTTTGCATGACTTCGACTTGTTGAATAGACAACTCCCGCGCAGCATGGAGTAAGTCCCGCTTACGCTTTCCAAGTTCTTGCAGTCGTTTTGTGCCGCTGATGGATCTCATGGCTATCCGATTAGCAAAAATTGACGAGTGCTCCAAGGTCAGAATCTGAAACTTGAGTGAAACCGGAAAAATTCTGAAACTTTTCGCTTATCGCCACCCACCCCCGAGTATGGCCTGATAAAAACTGAGCCGATGACTGGAGCCACGGGTGTTTACTCTGCCATTGTATGACAGGTAGCACCCAAGGCTAACGCCCTATTGCACTCACTTTTGGTGCTCGTGTTTGGTAGAATTCAGTCGTCCTGTCACCTACCAAATCGGACTTATATAGCCAGAACGATAAAATACGATGCGAAACATTCTTCAAATGGTCTTTCGATATGGCAACTGGATCATTGGGTTCGTGATCGTGGCAGCCCTCTTTCAACTGGTTGTGCGAAAACCTAGCGAAACCATCGATCCGCCGAAGCTAACCGAAGCCGAATTCAGTGCGGCGCTCGCTGACAAGTCTGCCCCAGTCCTAGTGAAGTTCGGAGCCACATGGTGTCCTCCCTGTAGAGCGACCGATATCGCATTAGCAGAGTTCGAAAAATCGTTCCCAGGGAAAACTAAAGTGATCATTGTCGATGTCGGCAAAAACCCAGAGCTTGCAGAAAAATTCTCCGTCAGGTCGATTCCCCACTCATTTCTCTTTTATCGAGGCAACGTCATCGACGATCAGGTCGGCGGTATGGATGTACAGGAAATTGACTCGTGGATCGATAAAACGCTTGTTAAATGGAACGGGAATCAAAACCCACCTAAAGTACGTTAGTCGAAGTTCTATCTACCAGTCTTCCGCTTGCGAACGTCCTAGTTCTACTAAGTTGATGTAGGCATCATCGCAAAACCGGTCTGTCATGCCTGCAAGGTACTGAGCGACGGCTCGATAAACAGCAAGTTCGCTGGAGTGGTCTTGCTGGATAAATGTTTGAAACCGCTTTGGCAAACGCTGTGGGTAGGCGACCAGCAGATGAAACATTTGACGAAGCCGGGTTGCAGCTCGATGGCGAACCTCCATCAATTGTGGATGGCGGTAAACGTTCTCGAACAGAAATTCTTCTAGCTCCTCTTTCTCCGATTCAATCGTCGCGGACATTCGCAGCAGCAGTCCGATCTCACGGACTGCTTGGGAATCGAGATCGCCGAGTTGACTGAGTTGGCCATTGGAGGTCTCAAGCAGATCGTCTATCTGTAAGTCCAGCAACGCGTGCACAATAAACTGTCGTTCGTTGGGCAGGTGAGGGTTCGTCGCACCTGCGTGCTCGAGCGATCGACGAACGATCGATAGCCGATGTAATTGCTGAAAACTTATCAGCCCTAACTTTAACGCGTCATCCACGTCATGAGCGTCGTAGGCGATGCTATCCGCCGCGTCGACCACTTGAACTTCCAGTGTTGGCGTCAGCTCTCCAGGTAAGAGTTGTTTGTTGGATCGATGCTGCTGGCCGGCAAGTACGTCGAAACTAAGATTTAGGCCGGGCATCGACGTGTGACGCTGCTCTAAGCGTTCTACGATCTCCATCGCAAATCGATTGTGAGAAAAACCGCCATGATCTTTTAAGCATTCATTTAGAGCATCTTCACCACAGTGTCCGAACGGCGGATGACCAATATCGTGAACCATGGCGAGCGCTTCGATCAAATCCTCGTTCAATTGGAGATATCTTCCAATGGTGCGAGCCAGCGAGGCGACCTCGTTGGTGTGTGTCAGCCGTGTGCGGTGGTAGTCCCCCATGTCTCCCGTAAAGACTTGCATTTTGCCGCTTAGACGCCGAAACGCCGCACTGTGGAGTATTCGATCCCGATCACGTTGAAAAGGACCGCGATACGGATGCAGGGCTTCTTCAACCTTGCGGCCATCCGACCGAATGGAAAACGTGGCATAGGAAGCCAACAAGAGTTCTTCTCGAGCGTGCCATGTAAATCGTGTCGTTGCATCACTCGATTTAGAATCGTGTATTCTTAATGCCATTGGTTCGTTCCAATATTGCGTTTTTCGGGTACTGTGATTCTTCCACAGCTTGCCGATAGAGTTATCATCGCTATCCTTAACTTCGATTGTAAGCATTTTTCCTGTTTGAAATCGACCCGGCTTTTTGAATGCCTCGTAAAAGTGCCCCTCCAGACGAATCGTCACCGCGACCGGGATTCATTGCTATTCGCGGTGCAAGGACCCACAATCTCCAGAGTTTGGATTTGGACATTCCCCACGGAAGCTTTACGGTAATCACAGGAGTTAGCGGTAGCGGAAAGAGCTCGCTAGCGTTCGATACCCTTTACGCCGAAGGCCAACGGCAATACATCGATAGCCTTTCTCCCTACGCTCGCCAATTCGTCGACTCGATGCCCAGGCCTGATATGGATTCGATGCGAGGCCTCCAGCCAACATTGTGTATCGACCAGCGGCAATCGGCAATCAACCCTCGTAGCACACTCGCAACGATCGCAGAGGTTTACGATTACTTGCGCCTTTTGATGGCCAGAGCAGGAACCGTGCATTGCTATCAATGTGATGCTCCAATCCTCCAGCAATCTGCTGACGAGATAGTCGATGCACTAGCCGAGTACCCTGAAGGAACTCGACTCACCTTATTGGCTCCGATTGTTCGTGACCGTAAAGGATCGCATGCGGATGTTTTCGACAGAATCAGCAAAGCCGGACTGCTTCGCGCGAGAGTAGACGGTGATCTGACTGAGATTGAAAGCCCGCCTCGTCTAGAGCCACGTAAAAATCATTCCATCGATGCTGTTTGTGACAGAATCGTACTTCGCCCCGATTCTATCGATCGTTTGCGAGCCGCCGTGGCGCTCGCGTTAAAACTATCGGATGGCCTTCTTTCAGCCTCCATCGCCGTCCCGAACTCAGAAGCGGGATACAAGACGGTCGAAAGACTTTTCTCAACGAAGTATGCGTGCCCGTCTTGCGGTATCAGCTACGCCGAAGTCGAGCCGCGTATCTTCAGCTTCAATAGCCCGCATGGAGCTTGCGAGACATGCGACGGGATAGGCTTCGTCCATGTCGTTTCAGGCAACGAGGATGAACACTCGCAATCCGAACAAGGGGTTACGCACCAATGCCCTGCGTGCCACGGTGCAAGACTCCGCAAGGAGTCGCTAGCGGTTCGGTTGAATGGACTGTCGATTAATAAGATCACAAGTATGTCGATTTCCAATTCGCATACTTGGTTCAAGGATCTAGATCTCAGTAGCCCTCACTTTTCAGCCCTCGCGGCTACCATCGCGAAACCCATTCTTACCGAGATGTTGCATCGTACTCAGTTCCTAAATCAAGTGGGAGTAGGATATCTCTCGTTAGATCGACCGGCAAACACACTCTCTGGTGGTGAGCTCCAGCGAGTAAGACTAGCAGCAAGTATCGGCTCGGGTTTGATAGGCGTTTGTTACGTTTTAGATGAACCCTCGATAGGCCTGCATCCTCGAGACAGCGACCGACTAATCGACGCGGTAATAAAATTGCGGGACCAAGGGAATACAATCGTTGTCGTCGAGCATGATGAAGCAATGATGCGAGCTGCCGATCTATTGGTCGACATGGGGCCCGGCGCGGGACCTGACGGAGGAAAAATCATGGCCTTAGGAACACCTTACGAGGTTAGCAAAAGCAAACAATCAGTAACGGGTGCTTACTTACGCGGTGAGGAGTCAATCCAAATTCCAGCACGACGAAGTACCGCAGATGTACCGACTATCCGTATCAAATCCGCAAATCTTTATAACCTCAAGTCGATCGATGCAGATTTTCCATTGGGTTGTCTCATCGGAGTGACGGGCGTAAGCGGTAGCGGCAAAAGTACACTCATCAACGAAACACTTGTTCCTTTGGTAAAGGCTGCGTTACGAGTGAATGCGAAATATTCGCTTGAGAAAGGTACGGATGGACTTACAACGGCCATGCGGGACGAAAGACTAGGTGTCATTGAAGGCTGTCAAGCGATCGACAAGTTGATCGTCATCGATCAAAAGTCACTTGGGAAGTCGTCTCGAAGTACACCGAGTACCTACACCGGGTTATGGGACGAGATCCGAAAGGTTTATGCGCAGACGCGTGATGCGAAACAGCGAGGGTTCAGTGCGAGCCGATTTAGCTTCAATGCGGGACAAGGCCGATGCGAGAACTGCCAGGGAGCGGGCCAATTAAAAATCGAGATGAGTTTTCTTGCCGATTTGTTTGTAAAATGTCCGCAGTGTGGTGGTCGTCGGTTCAACCCAAGTACACTTGCAGTTCGCTACAAAGAAAAAAATGCCTCGGATGTTTTGGAGATGAGTGTTAGTCAAGCGGTTGTCTTCTTTGAGAACTTTGCAAAAGTATCGCGAATACTCAAATCGCTGGCTGATGTTGGTTTAGGCTACCTTTCGATGGGCCAGCCGAGCCACACACTCAGCGGTGGAGAAGCGCAACGTATCAAGCTGGCCACGGAATTGTCCCGAGCTTCAACGGGGAAAACGCTCTATGTTCTAGACGAACCGACAACGGGTCTTCATATTGCCGATGTGAGACGATTGATTTCCGTTCTCCAGAGTCTTGTCGATCTGGGAAATACGGTAATTGTCATTGAGCACCAATTAGATCTCATCAAAGTCTGCGATTGGGTCCTGGATTTGGGCCCAACAGGCGGTGATTCAGGGGGGTATGTTGTCGCTGCAGGCACACCCGAACAAGTTGCCAGGAATATCGATAGTTTGACAGGTAAGTATTTGAAAGCGTCACTTTCAGTTTAGGACTTACCAATCCAGTCGTGTTATTTCCTAGTCGTATTACTTTTCGGGGTTCTTTAAAGGCATAAGAAAGAGGTGAATCTGATGAACGATCAGGAGTGCATGTATGAGGCATACCAACAAGCGTTGCTTGGACTTTCGGTAGGCGGGCTTCCTATTGGATCTGTTATGGCGATCGACGGAAAAATCATTGCACGAGGCCATAATCAACGCATTCAACGTGGTAGTTCTATTCTTCACGCTGAGATGGATTGCCTTGAGAAAGCAGGTCGCTTGACTAGCCGCGAATACCAACGCGCTGTCTTGTATTCGACGTTGTCGCCATGCGACATGTGTAGCGGAGCGATACTGCTTTATAAGATACCCAAAGTGGTAGTAGGCGAGAACAAGAACTTTCAGGGCCCCGAAAGTTATGTACGTTCAAGGGGCGTCAATTTCATTGTGCTCGACGATACAGATTGCATCTCGATGATGGAAGATTTTGTCAGGACCAATCCTCAATTATGGAATGAGGATATCGGGATCTGAGTTTCGGTAAAACGCGTCCCCTCGCAGGACGCGTTTTAAAACGATTTCCGACACTCCTCGCTGACCGCCAGTGCGTTAAATTGATTTGTAATCGGGAGGGCGAGTCTCCTGCCGAGCCATTGTGGTTCGGCAGGAGACTCACCCTCCCGAATTGATCTCATCTTCGGTTTCTATGGGAAAGAAGCGAATCGCTGGCAGTCAGCGACAACTCTCGAAATTTCGCTTTACTTATTGTAGGGCTGGAACTTGATCGCCAGTGTTAGGTGTGACATAGGCTACGAAGGCTTGGGGATCAATGTTGGAGTTAAAGAACTGCACCGAAGCATCTCCCAAGACAACGTGAGAACCACCAACATGGAATGCATAGACTTCTGACTCGTTGGTGCAGTTAATCAAGCAATTGCCGACGTTCGCCGTTACGACACCGGAATTGTTCGTGTTATTCTGGAGTCCCAATCGATTTGATCCATCAATACTCATTCCTGCGTTAATGTCAGCCCATCCCCATCCATCAATAACAAACAGCGCTCCAGCCGCGACCCCAGAAGTTCGTGGATTACGCGCCTTTTGGCCGTTGACGTACATGACTGGCCGACCTGCATCTTCCGCCAGCATTGCAGTGTTCGACAATCCATCAGTAATCGATGTCATCGGATTCCCGGCAGGTGTCCAACCAGAAACTCCGTTGATGGTGACCAATTCTGGCCCGCGCCCTAACGCTCCCAAGATCTCTCGCTGGGGCGCTATGGAAGGCAGACCCGCATTGATGATGGCGGCATTTCGAATCGCGTTGATCGACGCGTAATCGGTATAGCCCCAATTCGGTGAATCGGTACGCGTGTTGCTTGTGATGGCAGTATACATGGCTTGCGGAGGCTTCGAGCGTGTTGTTTCGGTCGATGGACAGCGATAGGCGGAGATACTAGTTCGAGTGAATGGATCATTGATTGGTGTAAACCAATTGACGTTACTGTCGTACTTGGCAGCAATCGTCAACTGCTCCATAAAGGGCAAAACCATCGCCATCCAGGATATTTGAAAGGTCGGGTTCGTCGTGATGTTAATCCGACTCGGTGGCAACACTTTGTAGCTATACTCATAATTATGAATCGCGATCCCAAGCTGACGCATGTTGCTACTGCAAGACATTCTCCGCGCAGCTTCGCGGGCCTGCTGGATAGCAGGCAGCAATAATCCAGCGAGAATTCCAATGATCGCGATTACGACCAAAAGCTCGACCAGTGTAAATCCTGCCGCTAATCTAGGTTTTGAGGGCAAT
>Ga0105045_10001723_pt1 | contig 18048 bp, 14 predicted proteins | sample MAT02_FD_78089 | JGI IMG/M metagenome (GOLD analysis project Ga0105045, IMG submission 78089) | Freshwater microbial communities from Lake Fryxell liftoff mats and glacier meltwater in Antarctica - MAT-02 (megahit assembly) | ecosystem: Environmental > Aquatic > Freshwater > Ice > Liftoff... | reverse complement strand
TTGCGGCGAGCAATTTGCGAATGGCAGGCATATTTTGAGGTTGGAAAGTGGAGGGAGGAAAATCAACAAGATGATTGTGTTATTGGATCGAGAGTCCGTCGAAGGCGTATCCGGGTTGTCCATCGGACTGCTTTTCACAACCCGAGGCGTGAGCGAGGGATTTTTGTCGGTCCCTCGCTTACGCTTCGGGTTGTGATTGGTCTGAACGGTATTGCGATTAAGGATTGGGGGGGACATCTTTAGCGAAGTCGCCTGCGGTTGCAATGACGAATCCATCTGGATCAAAGTACTCGCTGATCGCATCGTTTACGTCTGCGACTGTTAAGTGCGCAACATCGGACTCGATCTTTTCGTAGTAATCCATACTTCGACCGGTGAACAAGTTGCTTGCAAGGATGCGTGCAAGTTCTCCGTCGCGAGAACGATCGAGTCTCTGGTTTTCAAGGAACCCTTGAACGTTGTCCTTGAGTTCCTTTTCCTTGACCCCTTCTTTGACAAACTTGCGAATCTCTTCGTCGATAACTTTGACCAGCTTGTCCCGATTAGATGGATTGGTTTTTGCGGAAATGGAAAGCGACGCACGCTCGTCGATGGGACTGGCTGCGAAACGACTGGATATTTCGTAGGACAATCCTTCCTCCTGTCGCACGCGACTTCCCAATCGCGACGAAAGGCTGCTCGCGCCAAGAATTCTATTGGCCATGAGCAACGCAGGATACTTGGGATGGTCATCTCGAATCGCAAATTGCTGACTTGCAACGTAACTGGAATCGGCCTTGTCCGGAGTCTCTATAACACGCATCGGAATTTTGATGTCGGTGGTGGCTGAGGCAGAGATGCGTTGGTAAGCAATTTTGGATCGCCAGTTAGCCAGCATCAACGATAGTTTTTCTTCAACCGCTTTAGGATCAAATTCACCGATGACCGTTACCTCGCCTTCGGCGCCCGACAAAAATTTCGCGTGAATATCTTTGACCTCTGATAGCTTAAGTTTCCTGTAGTCTTCGAGCTCTTCCTCGATGGTCGGCATATAGCGAGCGTCACCGCGTTTGTACGGATTCAACGTTCGAGAAACTGCCTGGATGGCCAAGACCCTCGGTTCATTCTTTTGGCTTTCCAACTGCGTGATCGCTTGATCGCGGAGGATCGAAAACTCATTTTCATCCATCGCTGGATTTCGAAGAATGTCACCGACCAAGTCTAAGACTTCCGGGAGCTTATCTCGTTTTGTTTCCAAATGGATTTCGAGGGTTTGCAAGCCAGAGCCAACACTTATACCTGCTTTGAGTTGGTCTTTGCGATCGTTTATTTGTTGAAAGGACAGGGACTTAGTACCTCGTTCCATAAGGCTGCCAACCATGCCAACGGCGGCGGCTTTTCCGGTCAACGACTTTTCATCACCGAAGCGTAAGTTCAAGGTTAGGCTAACGGTTTCCCCTCGTGTTTTCTTTTGCAAAAATGCATAAGGAATGCCTGTTTTCAATTCTCCACGAACGAGTCTCCCCTCAATGTTCTTGGGTGTCGGGTCAAACTGTTCGCCTTCGCTGACGGCCTCTCGCCCCACATAACCTGCAACCAGTTTAGCGATGGCAAGTCGTTCGGGGATTTCGATCCTTTCGGGTTCATCCGCTGGTAGGAAAAGCCCAAGCGTTCGGTTGTTTCGAACGAGATATCTGGCCGCTACATTTTGGACTAATGCGGCGGTGACGGATTCGATCGAGTCCCGCTGCAAAAAGTAAAGTCGCCAATCGCCTTGAGCGGCCCAATCGCTAAGATTGATTGCCAGCCCATGCGTTTTGGAAGCGAGCACTTCGCGCGAGTTAAGAAATTGCTGCCTAGCTCGATCGACCTCTTCGGTCGTGATCGGTGAGGCAACTAGATTCTCTAAGGTTGAGATCATTGCCGTTTGGGCTTCGTCGATGCTCTTGTCCTTTGGCAATTGGGCCATGAACAAAATGGCACCAGGATCGTGCAACGCAAATGCATGTCCGTACATGCTTGTCACTTTCTTGCCCTCGATCAACGACTTGTAAAGACGGCCGCTTGGTTGATCCGTCAGTATAATAGTAAGCAATTGTGCTGCCACGAATTCAGGGTCGCTTGCAGCGGGGATGTGATACATGGCTCCAACCATCTGGACATCGCCGACCCTGCGAACCGTCGTTATACGATCGCCATCTTGAGCGGGCTCTACGGTGTGCGATGGAGCGAGATTGGACTTCGGTTTTTCGATCGGGCCAAAATACCTTTGAATGTAGCCAAGCGTTTTGGCTTCGTCGAAACTTCCCGCCACGATCAACATGGCATTATCCGGACGATAATGCTTTCGATAAAAAACACGCAAACTATTTGCGGGAACTTTTTCGAAGTCGCTACGGTTTCCGATAATTGCGTTTCCGTAGTTATGCCAAAGAAACGAGGCTGAGAAAATGCGTTGGGTAAGCACATTGGCGGAGTTATTCTCCCCCATTTCGAATTCGCTGCCGACGATCGCAAACTCCGTCTCCAAATGTTCAGGAAGAATTTTGCTATTGATCAATCGATCCGCTTCTAAGCGAATCGCAAACTCCAGATTGTCGTCGGAAGCAGTCAACGTTTCGTAGTAATTGGTTCGGTCGCGTCCAGTCGAGCCGTTGAACTCGGCACCTCGATCACGCAAGGCATCCGAGATCTTTGGATGAAGGTCCGTGCCTTTGAAAAGCATATGCTCCAACAAATGGGCCATACCCGTTTCGCCATATCCCTCATGTCGCGAACCGACAAAGATGGTGCAGTTGACTGTCACTTTCGGCTGGCTCATGTCTTGGACTAGAAGAACTTTGAGTCCGTTTTCTAGACGGTACTCAGCGATCCCCTCGATTGTCCCAATCTTGGTAGGCATCTTGTCGTCCGCAACTCCGTTAGCAGAAAAAGTAAGCATGCCCATGATAGCCACAAGCAAGCAAAAGCTGGTTGTTGCATGGACGTTGACTTGTTGCATCTTGAAACGATCCTGGGGCTCGCGAAAGTTCGCGCTCGATTTATTGGTGTCTCAGATTGTAATACAATTCGTTCCGTTCGTAGATTGGACATTCACTGAAGTATCCGAATTAACAGGTTAGGCAAAAGAATGGCTTGGCAACGTATTTGCGCGACACATGAGCTCGCTGAAGGCCAATCGGTCGAAGTGGTTTCCAAGGGTGAGGTGATCGCGGTTTATCGTCATGAAAACGTGCTTTACGCCATTGACGGGGTTTGCATGCACCAAGGTGGTCCGCTGGCCCGGGGGCGACTTGCGGACGGTACCGTCACCTGCCCGTGGCACGGTTGGCAGTATGAATTGGCGACCGGAAATCATGCGCCAACTTGCAAGCCGATGCTAAAAACCTACAAAATCCAGGAATCTGACGGGGTAATTGAGGTTGACTTACCCCTCTAACAGTTCCTAGCATCCGGCCTGGACTCAAAGGACCATTTTGGTTTCCCGTTTCTGGCGGCTGAAAAAGCCCGGATCGGTGGAAACCACTCTGCGTTCTTGTCAGCCAAACTGTTTTTAAGACTGGACATTCGGTCAGGGAGGACCGCAGTGCAAACTATCAAAACTGCCGTTGTTGTCGTATTGCTACTTTTCGTCCTATACGGAGGCTGGGTTGCCTTGAACGGGAACGACACGCCCCTCAAGGTCGAAGAAGAATTTGGCAATAGTTTCCAGGAGGTCTTTACCCCCAGCCCGATTGCCCCGAGCGATTCCGCGATGGCAAGTAATTCGCAAGGTGGTGCAAACGCATTCGAGTCTTTCAGCAGTTCACCCTCCAAAGGTTTCGGCTCAAGCAACGCAGCAAGTCCATCGCCCTTTGGAGCCCCTCCCAATCTGGACGCTTCCATCCCATTGATGCCCTTCCCCAATCCTTCAAGCACTCAACTGCAAGCAGCACCTCTGTTGATTCCTCCGAGCGGGAATACGCCCCAGAGCAGCGCAGCTCAAATCAATGCTCTTCCACCTTTAGCAAGTGCTCCCCCGAATCTCATTCCCAGCTTTCCATTGAATACCGAAGACAAAAAGGAAATGAACGGTTCCTCGCTGCCGATTTCAACCAAAACTCCAAACTTAGGCGTTAACGGTTTCGAACCAAAACTACCAACCGAGTTTCCAACTGGCTCGAGTGGATTGTCGTCAGTAACCCCGCTCCCGTCGCCCGATTTAGGACTGCCAACAACTTCCAACTCGACAGCAGCAAGCCCTTCCTCGATCAAGTCCGCTGCCAGCAAGTCTTATGAAAATGCCAAAGACTTGGCCATGGAGCAAATCGATCGAAAAAATCTGAAAGACGCATTGGCAACTCTGTCTGTCTTTTACAACGCGGCTGAACTCACAACGGATCAACGCCAGGATCTACTCGATCTGCTGGACGCGCTCTCGCGTGAAGTTGTCTTCTCTCGCCAACATCTCCTCGATATGGCCTACATTGTCGCTCCGGGTGAGACACTAGAACAAGTCGCGAAACGACACAATTTGCCCGCTGAGATCTTAGCTCGGATCAACGCTTTGGATACAAATTCGCCGCTTCGAAGTGGCGAAAAACTAAAGATTGTTCCCGGCCCTTTCCGTGCCGAAGTTGATCTCGCGAAAAACGAACTCACCATCTTCATCGGCGATCTCTATGCAGGCCGCTATCCAGTCACATTTGGTGCCGAACCTTCGCCCATACCCGGCATCTTCCAAGTCGTCTCCAAGGAGAAGAATAAGAACTACTACGGTAGCGGTGTTCCGATTCCAGCGAGCGACCCACGAAATCCGTTCGGAGGATACTGGATCGACCTAGGACAAGACCTTTGCATCCACGGATCATCTAGCAATGAGCCTGCAGACAGCAAGCTTGGCTGCATTAGCCTTTCGCCGATGGATGCCAACGATGTCTTTGGGATGCTTGGCAGCGGATCACAAGTTACGATTCGACGATAACGCTTCGACAGATATAACCGCCGTCGTGGAATGAGACTCGCCAGGTGCAAGTTGAATACGGCTGTCTCCTATGTTGGCGGTTTCAATGCAGACCATGCCGGGCCATTCGTCATCGCCGAAGTCTGCCATTCGCTTGCTCTTTTCGATCCATGGATTCCAAACTACGGTCGATGCCGACCCAAGTTTTGAAACTCGAATCGCACGCTTCTTTTGAGCATCGTTTAAAATACAATCGGTGAGCGTGTCAAGGTAGACACGGTCTGTTTCCGAATTGATTGAAATGGGACTATTCGAGGCCGATTTCAATTGAGCTCGATCGACCTTGTCGATGAAGCTTGTCGGTTCCAAGCCAAGGATCGAAATCGTTCGCACATCACGAACTGAAAAGTAAGTGTGGAGTGCGTCTTCAAAGGTCTGAGTCGACTTCGCATTCTGGGGAAGTTGGGTTTTTAAAATCATTTTCAACTCGGCCCCAAATTCGACTCGAAAGCTGAGCAGAAACGGATCGAATGTTGTTTCCAACTGAAGCTCGATTGTGTCTCCCTCTTTTTGTTGCGCGTCAACGAATTGCCATTCTTGCGTGCGAGCGAAACCGTGAGCAGGGAGCGTTGCGTCCTGTGCGTTCGGTCCGAACCAAGGGAAGCAGATTGGAACCCCTCCACGAATGGGTTTGCCCTTTTCGAAGTTTGACATCTGGCTCAACCACAAAACAGGCTCATGGCCGACCGGGCACCATGATGTTACATGAGCACCCTGCAAAAACAGTTCGCCCGTACCGGCTGGCGTATGGATCGTTGCGAAGATGAGCCCATTTCGATTCTGCCCAAAAGTGAGGCCAGGTATGGGAAATCGTTGGTTTAGTTCGTTTAACATTAAAACAGCTTGCCTTCCATAGATCGAATCGCTTCTCTCATCGCGATGACTTCGCTAGCTGCATTGGCTGCGCTCGTCGAGAGCTTGGTCAAATGCCCCATCTTGCGGCCGGGTCTAGGACCAATCTTGCCATAAAGATGTAGATAAGTTGCAGGGCTTTGCAAAGCTCGTTCGAAGTGCGGCGAACCACTTCCCCAAACGTCCCCAAGTAAATTCGCCATGGCCGCAGGCTGAATCAACGAAGTATCCCCTAAAGGCAAATTGCAGATCGCTCGAACTTGCTGCTCGAATTGACTCGTTCGGCATGCTTCCATGGTCAAGTGTCCTGAGTTGTGTGTACGAGGTGCGATTTCGTTAATCATGAGCTCGCCGCCCTCGCAAACGAAAAACTCCACGCACAACACCCCTTCTAATTGCAACGAGTCAGCTACCGAAAGAGCTATCGATTCGGCATTGGTAGCGACCATCTGCAGGCTCGGGTCCGCCGGACAACTTGTCACGTCGAGAATATGATTCGAATGCGAGTTAGTGAACATCGGAAAAACCGAAGTGGCCCCTGTCGCAGTTCTCGCAACGATAACTGAGACCTCCGCAATATAAGAAATCCATTTCTCTGCAATCAACGGCTCGGGACCTAACAGTTCGATAGCGTCTTTGGCTTCATTGACATTGGCAACTTTGCGTTGTCCTTTTCCGTCGTATCCCCAATTTACCGTCTTGAGGACCATTGGCCAGCCAAGTTCGGTCGATGCCGGGACAATGTCTTCGTTCGAACGAATTTCATAAAAGGGAGTGACTGGAAACCCAGCGTTTTTAAGGGTTCCCTTTTCGTTGAGACGATGTTGCGCGACCGATAGAACGCGCACGCCAGGACGCACCAATGTGATCTCGGCGGCCCTCGCGACCGCTTCCACGGCGATGTTCTCAAACTCAAGCGTGATGACCTCAACTCGCTCTGCAAAATTGCGAACTGCATCTGGGTCCAAATAGTCGGCTTGAATCGTCTCCTGAGCCACCTGTCCGGCTGGACTATCGATTTCGTCCGTGAATACGATGACACGATAACCCAATCGCTGAGCCGCGTGGGTAAACATCCGGCCAAGTTGCCCGCCGCCGAAAACGCCAAGCGTTGCGCCTGGAGCAATAACTCGTAATCTAGAATTCATAGTCGCTAAATCAAGTTTTGATTCTCTAAAACGGACTGGGTTTGATTCGCCATGTAGTCTTCCATTTTCGTTCGAATGTTGGCGTCGCTGAGCCCAAGGATTCTCGCGGCGAGAAGCCCTGCATTCTTGGCCCCAGCGGCCCCAATAGCCAGCGTGGCAACAGGAACTCCGCCAGGCATTTGAACGATACTCAGCAAGGAATCGAGCCCCTGCAGAGAGCGACTTTGAATGGGAACTCCCAATACTGGAAGTGGAGTGCATGCAGCGACCATTCCAGGCAAATGAGCGGCACCGCCCGCCCCGGCGATGATGACCTGGAGCCCCCTGGTATGTGCCGCCGAAGCGTATTCAACCATGAAATGGGGAGTTCGATGCGCAGAAACGACCTTGGCCTCGAAAGGAATTTCAAACTCTTTCAGAACGGTGCACGCCTCTTTCATGGTCTCCCAATCGGACTGGGACCCCATAATGACACCAACCAATGGCTTCGATTTTCCAGCGGTTTTTTCAGTCATTGGTCGTATTTTTCTGTACTTTTTGGTTCAAAAATCGAGCCTTCAATCCGAATGTGGATGTGTTTCGCGAATTGTAACTTCATTTTCCAAAAGCATTAATGCCTGCTGCGAGAGATTGACAGCAGATTGGCCGACCATCTACACTACAATTATTGTCGAAATAGTTGTCGATTCGTTTCTGGAGAAAAACACATGAAGAACTCTTGGGTTGCAGGTTTGTTTGCGTTTGTTGTCGCCTTTACGGCTGTCAGTTTCGCTGCAGACTCCAAAATTGATTTTACCAAATTGAAGTGCTTGGTCGCCGACAAGGCACCGGTAGAAGAGAAATCGAGCGAATGGAAGGAAAGCAAAGTCTACTTCTGCTGTGGCGGTTGCCTGAAGAAATTCGAAGGGGACAAAAAGAGCTTCGCATCGAAGGCCAATCATCAGCTCATCGCTTCAAAGCAAGTCGAACAAAAGGCTTGTCCATTTTCCGGCGGACCTTTGAAGAAAGAATCTTTTGTTGAGTTCAAGGGTGCGACCGTTGGATTTTGCTGCGATAACTGCAAAGGCAAAGCAGAAAAGATGTCGGATGACGACAAGCTAGCCAAGCTTTTTGACGAAGACTCCTACGCAAAAGCCAAGTTTGCCAAAGTCGAAAAGAAATAGTTTGACCAATTGTTCTATTGGCTAAAACAACTCCGCCCCTGCCGCCAGCAGGGGCGGTTTTCGTTGGCGTACAGGCTTTAGCCGTTGTTATTGAACATCTAGTCCTTCACCAACTTTGATTTCGGGGTAGCGGAACTCGCCAAGAGTTTCGGTGTGCAATAGGAATACTCGCAGTGTAGTCGCCGAAAGCCTTGGCGGCTTCCGCTACGTTCAAAGCCCAATTTCCGCACTTTCGCTCGCCTCCACGCCCACCGCTTCCGTCCCTCGCTTACACTTCGGGTTGGGAACCTGCTCCCAAAACAGATTTTGCACGACCGACCATCCTGCCCAAAGGTCAAAATTGAGCTAGGATTCAGTTCAAACTTCCTTAGTTTGTGGCAAACCATCTTAACTAGGATTTGTGGGCATTCAAGGAAAGAGTTACAATCCCGCTGGATCTACCATTCCAAGTTCCGCACAAACGGATAGGTTTTGTAGTTTGCGTTTCAACTTCTCATCCTCCTTATTGGAGATCCTCCGTGCAAGTCAACGTTTCAGCTCGACATGGCCACTTAAAGCCTGAAGACCAAGCTATCATCCTGGAAAAGGCTGGAAAAATACGGCGATTGTTCGACCGAATCAATGCGATCGAAGTCGTCGTAGACATGGAACACATGGAAAAACCGACCGTTGAAATAAACGTTTCCGCCGAACACTCGCCCGATTTTGTCGCCACCGCACAATCGCCTTCGATATTAGCTGCGTTGGATTTGGCGATCGGCAAAGTCGAACAGCAAGTTCGAAAACACAAAGAAAAAGTAACCGATCACAAGGCTATTCCTGTAAAACACACTGGCAATAACGAAGTTTAGGCTCCGTTCGATTGTCTTTTTTGTCCTTTTTTTCTCCATTCCACAATTCGATTCCCGACGGTTGTTTCCGAGGAAACACGTCAGGAATCCTTGGTTAGTTGCAAGGGTCCTCAAGTAATGAAGTTCTCCGTATTTATATCCCGGAAGGCAATTTGCGCAGAACTGACTGCGACGACTAAAGAAGGTGTCATTACGGAACTGGTCCAGTCGCTCGTCAACGCGGGCGACATCAAGGAAGCAGACCAAGCTGACATCATCAAGGCGATTATGAAGCGCGAAGAGCTTGGCAGCACGGGCATAGGCCGCGGTGTTGCAGTCCCTCACACAAAACACGCCAGCGTCGAAAAGCTCATCGGAACGGTCGGCGTCAGCCCCGCTGGTTTAGATTTCGAATCGCTAGATGGCCAAGTAGCCTCGCTGTTTTTTTTGCTCGTTTCCCCTCCAGATCGCCCTGGCGATCATCTGAGGGCTTTGGAAAACATTTCGCGGCAGTTGCGGGATGACATGTTTTGCCGTTTGTTGCGACAATCCAAAACCATCGAAGACATTGGTCAATTACTTGACGAAGCTGACGGCAATCAGTTCGGCAACTAAAACCTTCCCTCAAACAAAAATCGTATGACGGCTATCCAACACTGTACGGTAACGGTCAACAATCCCGAGGGATTGCACATGCGCCCGGCAGACAAATTGGTTCGCGCTGCCGCTGGCTTTCAGTGCCAGATCGAACTGGAACGAGCTGGACAGATAGCCGATTGTCGAAGCATTTTGAGCCTGCTGACCCTCGGAGCTACCCAAGGTTCCGAGTTGGTTCTTCGAGCACAAGGACCTGACGCGGACGAGGCGATTCGCGTTATCCGTTTGATGTTCGACCAACAGTTCGACGAACTCAACGTCGAACAGTCGACTTAACTGGCTCAGTAATCTCGTGGATTCTTGAGCTTGCAGAATTGCATATTCGGTTGCAACGAAAGCAACCAACCAACTAGATTGATCAGTTCAGCATGCTGGAATTGCAAGGCATCGCGGTTTCGCCCGGTGTCGCGATTGGACGAGCTCTCGTGTTTGATCGCGAGGGCTACCGTATTACTCGTTGCTTGGTCGCCGTCGGTGAAGACGAACGCGAATGGGGCAGACTCGTCGATGCGGTAAAGCAAGCATACGACAAACTCGAAAACAGCCGCCAATCCACCACCGCTAAACTTGGCGAGCGGCTCGGCAACATTTTTTCGGCTCAGCAGCAGATCCTGCACGACCCTCACTTGCAGTCGGAACTCGAAAGTCTCATCCGCACCAAAAAGTATTCAGCAGAGTACGCAGTTAGCGAAGTCTTTACCAAATACGCGTCGGCCTTTCGCAAAGCCACCAGCACTTTCCTATCCGAACGCGCAGCCGACATTCGCGATGTCGAAAGGCTTCTGCTCGAAGGCCTGACAGGTCAGCCGACAGCCACGCTCAAGCAGTTGCCACACGAAGCGATCGTCGTCAGCCACGATTTGACTCCTGGCGAGACCGCGGCGTTCGACAGGGAAAAAGTGCTCGGCATTTGCACCGAAACTGGCGGTCCCGGCGGACACACAGCCATCGTCGCTCGCGGTATGGAAATCCCAGCCGTCGTCGGCGTAGGCAATTTTCTGCACAATATTCGAAGCGGCGATGAAGTCATCGTGGACGGCCACCTTGGCCGCATCATCGTTTCGCCTGATGAAGCAACTCGCGATCACTACATGCAGCGACGGCGATTTCGACAATCGATCGCTACGCAATTGGAAGAGATTCGCGACTTACCCGCGTGCACCAGCGATGGTGTCCGCATCGAGTTGATGGCCAATGTCGAGTTCCCGAACGAAGCGCTTTCGTGCATCGCTCGCGGGGCCGATGGTGTTGGCCTATACCGAACGGAGTTTCTCTATTTGGGGCACGACCAAGAGCCCACGGAAGAGGAACACTATCAAGCATACGCGCAAGTCGTGCGCGATATGCAAAACCGGCCCGTTGTCATTCGCACACTCGACCTCGGTGCGGACAAAATGGGCATGACGATGCCGGCAGAACCCGAAAACAATCCGTTTCTCGGCCTGCGAAGCATCCGATTGAGCCTTCGAAACCCAGCGCTCTTCCGCATTCAAGTTCGCGCAATCCTACGCGCTGCTTGTCTCGGGGATGTGCGCATTATGTTTCCAATGATCACCACACTGGATGAACTGCGAAGCGCTCGCTTCCTGCTCCGCTCCGTGTCGGAGGATCTAGCGTCGGAAGGTAAACACATTCAATGCGCAGTTCAAGTCGGGATGATGGTCGAAGTCCCTGCTGCAGTTCTGATGCTCGATCGGTTTATCGACGAAATCGATTTTGTGAGCATCGGTACCAATGACTTGACGCAATATACGCTTGCCGTAGATCGCAGCAATGACTCAGTTGCTGACCTCTACCAAGCGTGCGATCCCGCTGTCCTCCGGCTAATCCAAAGGACTCAACAGATCGCATCGGAAAAAAAGAAATCGACCAGCGTTTGTGGCGAAATGAGCAATAACCCTGCTTACGCTCTCCTGCTGGTCGGAATGGGGATTCGAACTCTGAGCTTAGCCCCAGCTGCCATTCCCATCCTCAAAAAAGCAATTCGTTCGGTCACTATCGGCCAATGCGAAGCCATGGCTTGGCGAGCACTACGTCTTTCGACGGCCCGCGAAGTCGATGCTTTTGTGATGAACCAACTAGCCGGGCTCGTGCCCGAAATAGTACTACAAGCATAAACAAAAAACGCTACCCAACCCGTTGCTCGATCGCCTGAGTCCGATCGCAGTTCAACCAAACAGGATGGCGACAAACGAAAGGAACAAACCAGTCCGATGAAGAAGGAAATGCTCATCAATGTCTCCCAGTCCGAGGAATGCCGAATCGCATTGCTGGAAGACGGAGTTCTCGAAGAACTCTACACGGAACGTACCAGCCAAAACAATTGGGTTGGAAACATCTACAAAGGCAAGATCGTCAATATCGAACCCAGCATCCAAGCGGCATTCGTCGACTTTGGCGTTGGTCGAAACGGCTTCCTCCACATTAGCGACGTCGAGGCTCAATACTTCCGCCAGGCTGGCTACGATCCAGAAGAAATCATGGACGGCCACTATCCAGGCTCCGAAGATGATCACGGCGATGACCAAGACGACGAAGAAGACAACGATCAAGACGATAGCGTCGAAGACGAAGACGATGCCGACGAAGGCGGCGGTGGAGCACGCGACAAAAGCCGTGGTCGACCACGTCGCAGCAATAAACTTCGCAGTGGACGCCCTCGCTTTAAGCCACCCATTCAAGAAATCTTCCGTCGCGGCGACGAAGTTCTCATCCAAGTAATCAAGGAAGGTATCGGCACCAAAGGACCAACTCTTTCGACCTACATCAGCATCCCAGGTCGCTACTTGGTCCTAATGCCGGCCTTGGGCCGGGTTGGTGTCAGCCGAAAGATCGAAGACGACGACGAACGCCGCAAGCTGCGTGGCTACATGCTCGACATGAAGCTGCCCAAAGGCGTTGGCTTTATCGTGCGAACGGCAGGTTGCGAACGCACTCGAAAGGAACTTTCTAGAGACGTCGCTTACCTGTTACGGCTTTGGAAAGTCATTGTCAAGCGGGTTCAGACGACTCCCGCGCCATGTGATATCTACGAAGAGAGCGATATCCTCATCCGAACCATCCGCGATACGTTCACGGAAGATATCGATTCGGTCATTATCGACCATCCTGAAGCGTTCGCTCGCGCCAAGGAGTTTGTTGAACTGGTCATGCCTCGCGTGGCCGACCGGTTACACATGTACGAAGGTCGCGAACCGCTCTTCTACAAATACAAACTGGAGCAAGAAATCGGACGCATTCATCAACGGGTCGTGCCACTCAAAGGTGGCGGATCGATCGTCATCGATCAGACCGAAGCGTTGGTCGCGATCGACGTCAACAGCGGTAATTTCCGCGGTGGCGACAAGAACGCCGAGGACAATGCGTTTCACCTCAACATGAACGCGGCCAAGGAAATAGCTCGGCAATTGCGGCTTCGTGATTTGGGCGGCGTGATCGTTAATGACTTTATCGACATGCGAAAAGACTCCCATCGCCGCAAGGTTGAGAAGACGCTTCGCGATGCCATGGACCGCGATCGAGCACGTACCAAAATCCTGCGAACAAGCCCTTTCGGCTTGGTGGAGATGACGCGTCAGCGAATTCGCCCAAGCTTCAAACGGAGCGTTTATGAAGATTGTCCTTGCTGCCGAGGGCGCAGTCTGGTCAAGACAGCCGAAAGCATGTCCATCGAAGTCGAGCGATTGCTGATGATGGCATGTCAGATGCCAAATGCTGCACGAGTCGTCGTTCGAGTCAACGAAAACGTAGCCGGCTATTTGAACAATCGCAAGCGTCGTGAAATGATCCAGCTCGAAGAGTCGGCGGGAGTCAGTGTCCAAATCTTAGGAAGCGATACGCTGTTCCCTGAGCACTTGGAAATGGACTGCCGAGACAAAGACGGTACGCTGATCCCACTCCATTTCCTGGCAGAACGCGGATAACCAGAGTCGAACAACTGTCCTCAATTGTTCCTGCAATGAAAGTGGCAATTTCGTTTAACCGCGTGCTGATCGGGCCGCGATCGTGGGGCTTTGCCCATGCGGTTAAACGAATGAACCTCAGCACACATTCAAGCGAAAAGCCAAGTCCTCTCAGCAATCCTACTTAATCAACATTGGAATCCCACTGGAATCGAGTTAAATGAACACAGCACTTCTTGTTCTTGTCATCGTTTACTTACTAGGGACTTTGGCCGTTGGAGCTTGGGCTGGCTCCAAGATCAAGAACACGGCGGACTTTGCGGTCGCCGGTCATAGCCTACCGCTCATCATGGTCATTACGACCAGTTTTGCAACTTGGTTTGGGGCGGAAACGGTTTTGGGGATCCCGGCCAAGTTCGTGAATGGCGGACTTAAGGAGGTTGTAGAAGATCCTTTCGGCGCTTCAATGTGTTTAGTGCTTGTAGGCCTCTTCTTTGCGCGGAAACTCTATAGGATGAAACTTCTATCGATTGGAGATTACTTTCGCAATCGGTACGGAACCCTGATTGAGATTCTTTGCTCCACCTTGATTATCTTTAGCTATCTAGGCTGGGTTGCGGCTCAGATTACTGCCCTCGGATTGGTATTCTCGATTCTTTCGGGCGGGGCGATTAGTGCTCCCGTCGGCATGGTGATTGGGACGGTGCTTGTCCTGATTTACGTGATCATGGGTGGGATGCTAGCGGTGGTTTATACCGACTTCATTCAAATGATTGTATTGGTGATAGGATTGTCGTATATCGCCTGGGTGTCGGCTGCGCAAGCGGGTGGAGCGAGCAAGGTGTTCGCCTTGGCCAGCGAGCGCGATTTGTTTAACATCCTGCCCGAACCGACGATCAAGAATTGGTTGTTGTTTGTTGCGTCGGCGATCACGATGATGATTGGATCCATTCCGCAACAAGATGTTTTCCAGCGAGTCATGTCGGCCAAAGATGCGAACACGGCTCGAAATGGTGCCGTGATTGGGGGACTATCTTATCTGGCTTTTGCATTTGTTCCAATGTTTATAGTAGCTTCCTCGTTGCTCATCATGCCAGAAACCGCAATGGAACTTCTCAAGGGCGATAACCCGCAAAAAGTTTTGCCAACGTTGATTTTGAATCATATGCCCTTTTTTGCCCAGGTACTATTCTTTGGAGCCCTGGTCTCGGCGATCAAGTCCACCTCGTCGGCTACGCTTCTTGCTCCTTCGACAAGTTTTGTAGAAAATATTCTTCGGCATATGTGGCCAAGTTTGGATGACCGCCATTTGTTGCGCGCTATGCGGATCAGTATTTTTGTGTTTGCGGCAATAGTGTTATCGTATGCGATCGCGGTGGACGGCAAGCCGATCTACGACATGGTATCTTCTGCGTATCAGGTCACGCTCGTGGGTGCCTTTGTGCCGTTAACATTTGGTCTCTATTGGCGAAGTGCTACAACGCAAGGTGCACTTGCAAGTATCGTGTTCGGTATAAGCGTGTGGCTGACTTTGACCATGTTCCCTGAATGGGGAAAAGATTGGTCGACCTTGCTCCCAGATTGGGTGATTGAGTTCCCAAGTCAACTCGCGGGCTTTTTGGCGAGCATCGCTGGAATGATCGCAGGTTCGCTGTTGCCGCAAGTCGTTGCAAACAAAAAGGAAAGCGAAGAAGCGACTTATAGCGTGCACCCCGAAGGAATTTAGGATTCCGTCTCGCTTTCCAGAGCGATCAAATCAATGGATTTTGATACTGGTGGCACGCTCTCAGGCAGGAAGGGGTGTGAGTCGCCCTTGTCGTTTACCAAAACGGATCGAAACCAATAGGTTTTCTCCCCCTCGCCGACATGCCTAGAATTCCCTTTACACTCCTTTCAGATAGAGATAAGCTTAAGGTCCCTCCTTTCCGAATCCTGCCATTGGGTCCAAACATGAATCGTCGTCGTTTACTGCTGCGTTCAATGGTCGCAACGCTTGCGTTGCCAAGTTTGCCTTCATTCTTAGCGCGTTCCGTCCAAGCCAACTCTGCGCTGCGGGCAGTGACTGGCTCAGACGACGGTGCCAAGCGATTCGTGGCCATCGGCAATCTCCTCGGCTTTCAAGTCAAGCAACTGTTTCCTGAGGCCGCCGGTTCGGATTATGAAAAGACTACACTGCTCGAGCCGATCTGGGAGAATCGTGACCAGTTCACGATCTTTCGAGGATTGGATCATGGTGTCAAGGGTGGGCACTTTGCGGTTCATAGCTTTCTGTCTGGTGTACTGCATTCCGAGGCGCAGAACCGTCCGGACGGCAATGTTACGCTCGATCAGTTTCTCGCTGATGAGATCGGTACCGCGACCCGCTTCCCGTCGCTGACGGTAGGTTCAGAGGGTGGGATTCACGGAGGTTGCCAGATCGCATGGACGAAGTCCGGCGTTCGCGTCCCTCCGATCACAGGTCCCGCTGAACTATTTGATCATCTCTTCATAAGCGATTCTCAAGAACGACAGTCTCGTCGCCGCCAAGAAAACGATTTGCAAGCATCGATCCTGGACTCGGTCCGAGACGAGGCGAAGGGTCTTTCGAGACGGATCAATAAAGAGGACAAAGCCAAGCTTGACGAATACTTTACGTCGGTTCGGGACGTCGAAAAACGTCTCGAACTCCGTCAGCGTTGGACGAGCCAAGCTAAGCCTAGAGCAACTTTCGAGAAGCCTGCCAATCGAAACGCAGTCGAGGACCTCCCCTTGCTCTATGATCTGATCGCGCTCGCTTTGCAGACGGATTGCACCCGGATCGCGACACTTGAAATCGGCGGCGATTTCCTACCGCAACATCTCGATATCAAACGTGACTATCATGGTCTCTCACATCATGGGAACGACCCAGAAGCGATTGAAAGTCTCATAAAATTGGAACGATATCAGATCCAACACTTCGGCAAGTTCTTGACACGTTTGTCGGGAATCCAGGATGGAGAGCGGACACTTCTCGACTCGACCGCAGTGCTTTTTGGGAGTGGGATGGGAGATGCGAACTCGCACAAAAACTCGGACCTGCCGATTATTCTTGGAGGTGGCGGATATCGACACGGCCAGTTCCGTCAGATGCCTCGCGAAGGTACCAACCATGTGCCGCTGAGCAATCTCTTTGTCGATATCGCTCAGCGGATGGGAGTCGAAGTCGAATCCTTTGGCAATAGCACGGGACGTTTTTCTTGAACATCGTTTTTGGTCTCACACGAGTGGCGTAAGCTTCCCAGCTTGCGTCGAATTTTGTCTGGCAAGCTGGAAGCTTACCCCACTTTTAGCGAGCAGTAGAATGAAAAGTACCGTAGGATGGGACCATTGTCCCGACCGTTAGCTCGTTCGGGACAATGGCCCCAAACTACAAATAGTATCTCTCAGCCTCCCGCTAGCCTTAAACCCTAAAAACGCAAGGGTGGCGTTTTGAAGCCAAAAGCAATCATGCACATTCCATCGTTGCGACTCATCGCATTAGGCAAATATTCTGCGATCTTCGCTTTGTTGGTTGCTTCCCGAGTCCAAGCTGACGACGCCGATTCCACCGAACAGATTCAGAAGTTTGTTAGCAATTATTGCTTTGAATGTCACAGCGCCAAGGCGCAAAAGGGGGACCGCGAGTTCGAGTCTTTCTCTTTGCCAATCGAGTCGGAGCTTGGCCTTATCGAAGCAAAAGACATCGTCGACCAGTTGACACTCAAGGAGATGCCACCCCAGGAATCACTTCAACCCGGCGACGACGAGCGACTTGCCGTCATCCGAAGTTTGCGGAAAGAGATTTCGGATGCTCGCGGCAAGGTTGCAAGTTCAGGCGGACGAACGGTGCTTCGCCGACTTTCCATTCGGGAATACGAGAACACTCTAGCGACACTTTTTGGTCGACGAGTTGATACGCTTGGTCTGACTGCGGACTTCCCAAAGGAGCAGACGAGTCGACATCTCGACAACATCGGTAAGTCGCTGGTAACGTCTGGTTTTCTTGTCGATCAATACTTTCAAGCGGCTAATCGTCTCGTCGAAATGCGATTGGGCAAGCCTGTAATCGAGCCCCAAACCTGGATCTTCAACGATCACTTCGTCCAGTATGAGGAGTTGCAGGGTCCACACAAATCGGTTTTCAACTTCCGCTACTTAAACCTTTACGAGCAACCCAACACCGACACGCGGCAAGGAGGTTATGGACACATTGAGGATTTCTTGCAAGGAGTTCCTGTATCAGGTTTCTATGATATCGAGGTCGAGGCCCAGGCATTGCATAGGGATACCCACTACGATCCAAAGATTTTCGGTATCGACTTTTCGGAGCCATTTGTTCTTGGGGTCGTACCGGGGGACGTTACGAAAGGTCACATCCACTACCCACAAGCGATTGAGCCGCTTCTCGCCTCTGCAATCGTACCGGATGAGAGCCCAACGCGGCTACCGTTCCGCGTGTGGCTGGAAGCTGGGCAAACACCGCGATTCATCTTCCCGAATGGCCCCTTTGAATCT
>Ga0105045_10001722_pt1 | contig 18065 bp, 32 predicted proteins | sample MAT02_FD_78089 | JGI IMG/M metagenome (GOLD analysis project Ga0105045, IMG submission 78089) | Freshwater microbial communities from Lake Fryxell liftoff mats and glacier meltwater in Antarctica - MAT-02 (megahit assembly) | ecosystem: Environmental > Aquatic > Freshwater > Ice > Liftoff... | reverse complement strand
TTTTTAGTAAAGTCATCAATTTTTCCAGGCATCGCAAATTGGGTAAATAAATTGGCTCCATAATAGGATGGTATTCCACATAGCCACAGAAAATTAGCAAAATGGGTATTGTCACTAAAACCGTAAAAAGGCTTGGGATTATTTATAAAAACCTCTTTTGGCAGATTTTTGATATAGGTTACCTGATCGCTACCACCAATAGTTGCAATCACACCTTTGATACTTGGATCTAAAAAAGCCGCTATTAAATCTTCAGCTCGTTCTTGGCCATTAGCCCCAATTTTGGCAGTAGCTGGATATTCTACAGGAATTAAGCCAAAGTCATTTTGAAGCCTATCTAAAGCTACTTGATAAACATCTGGCCATTGACCAGGTGCCGCAAATGAAGGTGATACAATAGCTACTTTGTCACCTTTTTTTAGTTTAGGGAGGTTTGTAAATTTCATAAAAATATTATATTCAGCTAAAATTTATTGTTCAAGTTGATACTTAATTTGATCCGTAAGTTATGTTTTACCAATCATTAATAATCTTTTTTTAAAACCGCCTGATTTTTCTCGTTTTTCCATCTGGATATTTACAATATCGTTGCGATTAAAACCTTTAACCTCAATAATGGTATCAAGAAGTTCAAACAAGTCAGCTAACTCTTTTTTAGTATCGTCGCTGCCTTTATCTTGAGATTCTATTAACTCTTCAGCCTCTTCTTTAACTTTTTTGAATAAATAAAATATAAATTTATCTTCCGCCGCTAAAATCTTTGTAATAATAGTCTTACCCTCACTTTTCATTGTAATTTCTGGTATTTTATCTCTTATTAGTCTTTCATATATACCAATATTAGAATATTCTTGATTTTTTACCATATTTTTTTAAAAAACTCCCTACACCAAATCTACATCCTCAACAAACATGGCGTTTTCGTCTATAAATCTACGTCTTGGCTCTACGTCGGGGCCCATTAAATCTTCAAAAACTTTGTTCGCAATTTCGGCTTCACCAATTGTTACACTCCATAAAAGCCTGGTTTTAGGATCCATTGTGGTTGTCCAGAGTTGATCGGGATTCATTTCTCCAAGTCCTTTGTACCTTTGAATATCAATTTTCGCTTCAGCATTTTTACCTAAAATTTGTTTGACCAAGCCATTTTTTTCAAGGTCGGAATAAACATATTCTTCCACTTTTCCAGATTTAACTTTATAAAGTGGTGGACGAGCCATATACACAAATCCATCTTCAATTAATCTTGGTAAATATCGGTATAAAAAGGTCAGAAGTAAAGTGGTAATATGGGCTCCATCTACATCGGCATCTGTCATTAAAATAATTTTATGATAACGAAGTTTTTCAATATCAAATTTGTCACCTACCCCGCAACCAAAAGCCAGAATCATATTTTTGATTCCCTCGTAATTCAAAATTCTATCAAGGGTAGCTTTTTCAGTATTCAAAACTTTACCTCTTAGGGCTAAAATAGCCTGTGTTTCTCTGTTTCTTCCTTGTTTAGCACTTCCACCAGCCGAGTCACCCTCTACAATAAAAATTTCAGAATCAGCAGGATCTTTGGAGCTACAATCAGCCAATTTTCCAGGTAAAGCCATACCCTCTAAAACACCTTTTCGCAGGACACTTTCACGGGCAGCTCTAGCAGCAAGTCGGGCTTTCATAGCTAGTAATCCTTTTTGGACAATAGATTGAGCCACTTTTGGGTTTTCTTCTAAAAATGTGTCTAGTTTTTCAGTAACAATTCGTTCGGTTAATGTTCTAGCAATTGTGGAGCCAAGTTTAACTTTAGATTGGGATGTAAACTGTGGATCAGCCATTTTGATAGATAAAACTGCTCGTAAACCCTCTCTTAAATCGTCGCTACCTAATTTGTCGTCTTTTTTTAGATAACCTTTATTGGTAGCGTAATTGTTGATAATCTTAGCAACCGCAGATCTAAAACCAGTAACATGGGCGCCACCTTCAGCATTAAAAATACCGTTGGTAAAAGGGTGCAAAATTTCAGTACTGCTATCGACATAGCAAATCGCCGCTCCTAAATGAAAATCAGGGTCTAGGCTTTCTATTTCAATAATCGGAGTCAAAAGTGTATCCTTGGCAGTAAAATCTTTTAGATAAGCCAAAATTCCGTCTGGAAAATGGAACTCAGTTTCAACGCCATCTTGTTTGATATATCTAATGGCCAAATCTTTATTTAAATAAGCAGTTTGTTTTAGAGTTTGTTCAATTTCTTTTTCATCAAATTCGTTAGTTTCAAAAATGGTGTTATCAGGCTCAAAATAGGTAATAGTTCCGCTATCGCTCCAAACCGTTGCACCCTCTAGTTGTGGAAATTTGGTTAGTAATTCAGCTTCAGCAAAGCTTATCATATCACCAAGGGCTTTACCTTTACTAAAAGCCAAATAATGAACAGTTTTCTTTCGCAAAACCCAAACTTCTAATTTTATAGAAAGAGCATTTACAACACTAGCCCCAACCCCGTGCAAACCACCAGAAAATTTGTAATTAGTTTGATCAAATTTACCTCCAGCGTGTAATACTGTTAAGATAGTTTCCAAACTAGTTTTACCTGTTTTAGGGTGAATATCAACTGGAATACCACGTCCGTCATCACTAACTATTATTCCATTTTCTAAAATTTGGACTCGAATGGTTTGGGCGTGCCCTGCCATATATTCATCAACAGAGTTATCCAAAATTTCCCCTAAACATCGGTGCAAACCTTCTTTACCAGTATTTCCGATGTACATTCCAGGTCTCTTTCTAACAGCCTCTAAGCCTTCTAGAACTGATATATTTTCTGCTTGATAAGAATCTCCTGCTTGTGACATATAATAAAGCTTTATCAACTTAAACAACTTGTGTCAACTCGCCGCCGTAACCCATATAAGTCAGAAAATTAATTTGAAAATGATCGCTATTAAAATCACTCAACTTATTTTTGTTAAAATAATCCACAATAAACCTTAGACCGTTGCTATTTTCGCCTACTTTAATAGACTTTGAGATAAATTCTATAATTTGGGTAATTTTGATATAATCACTAAAAGCTTCTAGTTTACACCAAGTATAGCTCCTATTAATTTCTCTAACAATCCAATTTTTCTTACTTTTTACAATTTCAACTTGAATCAAATTATTAGGTTTCATCAAATGACCATATTTGAAATCTTTGATTAAACTGGGGATTTTAAGGGTTTCAACACCATCCTCGGTCAGAATTTTTATAAACGACACATTCCACACACTATCTGTAGAAGTTTCTAAAACTAAAGCTGTAACGGTTCTAAATTCCATATTAATAAGTCTAATAAAAATGCCCTAATATATATAAAGCTAAACTATTTCTTGACAAGCTTTATTTTCTAAAATAGCTATTTAAGTTATCTAATAACGATTAATTAAGACCATGTCTACTACTAAGATGAGGGTGAAAATGACCTCTTTTGACCACAAAGTACTTGAAGAAGCTGTAAAAAAGCTAGTTCAGGTAGTTTTAAAATCTGGAGGAACCATTGTAGGCCCTATTCCACTAAAAACCAAACATAGAGTCTTTGTCCTAAGGCGTTCACCTTTTGTATACAGTAAACATGGCGACAAAATAGAATCACGAGAACACAAACGTCTGATTGATATTTATAATGTTAATGCAGATGTTGTTAACAATTTGTCCACATTATCACTACCAGCAGGTGTTGATATTTTAATAGAAACTTTAAACGCAACAGTTGAAAACTAATTTATTTTTATGATTGGATTTGTTAAGAAAATTGGGATGAGTCGGATATTTGTAGGTGATAAAATTGTGCCAGTAACAGCGCTTTTATTTGAGACAAATTACGTACTGCAAACAAAAACTTTGGAAAAAGATAAGTATCAAGCCGTCCAAATCGGAGCTTATAAAAAATCTAAAAGTAATAAGGCTATTTTAGGTCATATTGCTAAAAATACTGACTTAGATCACAACTTATTACAACTAGGTGAATTCGAATTTGAATTAGGTGAAGATAAAAAAACTATCGAGATTACAGATTTTACCCTAGAAGATAAATTACAAATTTGGGGAACTACCAAAGGAAAAGGTTTTGCTGGAGCTGTAAAACGATACCATTTTAGAGGTCAACCTGCTAGTCATGGACATGATCATAAAAGAGCCGTTGGTTCAATTGGTTCAAGATGGCCACAAAGAACTTTACCAGGAAAGAAAATGGCTGGAAGAATGGGAAATGAAACTAGAACAGTTCAAAATCAAAAAATAGTCGGTTTAGATTTAGAAAATAAACTAATTTTTATTGCTGGTTCAGTTCCTGGAGCTAATGGAAATTATCTAAAAATTCAAAAACAAATCAAGTTAGCAAAAAAGACTAAACTAATCAAAACTAAATAATTATCATGTCTCTTCAAATTACCATTTTAAACGATAAAAAAACTTCCAAAGAAGAGGCTTTTAGTGTCTTAGAAAACTACGAAGTCAGGCATAAACTATTAGCTGAAGTCCTAAGAAGCGAGGCTATGAATCTTCGATCTGGTAATGCTCATACCAAAACTAGAGGTGAAGTAAGTGGTGGTGGTAAAAAACCTTGGAAACAAAAAGGTACTGGTAGAGCCCGTCATGGTTCTAGTAGATCCCCAATTTGGGTAGGTGGAGGTGTTACTTTTGGCCCTAGATCCGACAGAAATTGGCATTGTAAAATAAATAAAACTGCTAGATTATCAGCTTTAAAATCTTTAATTAAAGATAGATTAGTTGAAGACGCTGTGTATCAATTAGCTGGACTTGATTTCAGTAAAACTAAAGAAGCAATTCTTAGAATAGAAAATTTAGTAAAAGATAAGACTTTAAAAATTAAAGATTTAGCCTTGGTTTATACTACTGAAGAAAAAAATGACACTTTAGGTTTTTCTAATTTAGATTTAAAAAAAGTAAACGCTAAAAATATTAAATTAACTCATCTTGCTAATTCTAAACTATTTCTATTAACCCCAGAGTCTAGAAAATTCTTAGAAGAAAGAGTCTTAAAAAATAAATAGTCTATGTTTCAATTAATTCAATCCGAGAAAGCTTATAATTTACAAACTAACAATGTATTTACGTTGGGGCTTATAAGTAAAAAAGTAACTATCAATAAAATAGTTATTCTAAAAGCTTTAAAAGCTCTAAACTTAGAACCTCTAGAAATTAACTCTCAAAATACTTACGCTAAAAACAAGAAAAAAGGAAAAAAATTCATCACAGTTAGACAAGAACGACCAAAAAAGTTTTATGTAAAATTGGCTCCAGCTAAGAAAATTGATGATGAAACAATAGTCTTAATCAATCAAAAAATTTTTACACCCGTTAACTCTAATAAATAATTATGTCGCGATCACTAAAGAAAGGCCCTTATGTTGATGAAAAATTCATGAAAAAAGTTGTTAAAACAAGAGCAGCTGGGCAAACTGTTATTCCAAAAACTTGGTCTAGATCAAGTACTATAGTTCCAGATATGATTGGGCTTACAATTGGAGTTCATAACGGTAAAGCCTTTATTGAAGTTTTAATAACTGAAGAAATGATTGGTCATAAATTAGGTGAATTTTCCCCAACAACATTTTTTAAAGCACATGGTGGTAAAAAAGAATCAAAATAGAAGAATATGTCTAACTTAAAATTATACAAACCAACAACCCCATCGCGAAGACACAGTTCTGTTGTTGACTACAGCAAAATTTTAACTGCTTCGGAACCTTTTAAACCTCTAACTAAAAGAAAGTTCAATCGAGCTGGTAGAAATAAACAAGGTAAAATTACTATTAGACACAGAGGTGGTGGTAGCGTTAGATTATATAGAACTATTTCTTTCAAACATAAATTTGAATTAGGTTATAAAGTAGTTAGTGTTGAATATGATCCAAACAGATCAGCTTTTATTGCTCTAGTTGTTGATTTAAAATCAGGTAAAAAACACTATATTCTTCATACAAAAGGAATGGAAGTCGGTACTAAATACAGCGAAAATCAAGAAATTAAAGCTTCAACTCAAATTCAGTTAAAGTCATTACCTATAGGTACAATGGTTTGCCAGGTGGAGTTTCAACCAGGAAAAGGAATAGAATTAGTTAGATCAGCTGGTTCATATGCCGAAGTTACAGCCAAGGAAAATGGTTATGTTAGTTTAAAATTACCTTCTGGAGAAATTAGAAAATTTTTAGAGACTTGTTACTGTTATGTAGGTAGAGTGGGTAATGAAAGTCATGAATTAGAAAGACTTGGTAAAGCTGGAAGAGTTAGAAATAGTGGTTTTAGGCCGAGTGTGAGAGGAAAAGCCATGAATCCTGTAGATCACCCTCATGGTGGAGGAGAAGCTAGAAATTCTATTGGTATGAAATATCCAAAAACACCTTGGGGTAAGCATGCTCTTGGAGTTAAAACTAGAAATAAAAAGAAAAACAGCTCACGTTTAATTGTAAAAAGAAGAAAATAATCTATGACTAATAAACTATATAGTGCCTCAACAGTTTTAAAATACAGCCCACAAAAAGCTAGATTAATTATTAATGTGCTGCGTGGTAAGCTAGTTTCCAATGCTTTAAATGACTTATTATACATGAATAAGGGTCAATCCAAAAAAGTTTTTAATCTAATTAAAGCAGCTTGTAACAATCTAACAATTACTGAATCTGATTATGATAACTACGTAATAGAATCAATCGTTGCTGAAGAAGCCCAGCGTTATTACAGGGTTGTACCTAGAGCTAGAGGTTCTGCCAATAGAATTCGTCGTCGTTTTTCCAGAATAAAAATTTTATTAAAATCTACAAACCTTGACAAAAAGGCTAAATAATCAGTAATATTACTATTCAATTATGGGTTCAAAAATTTCACCAGATTTATTTAGAGCATACAAGCGCCTAAGCAATGTTTCTAATAATAGCGCCAATCCAAATGATTTACAAAAGTCAGTGTGGTATGCTAGCGGAAAAACTTATTCAAAGATTTTATTACAAGATCTTGCGATTCGTAAATTTCTTAAATCAAAAATTTCATTTGCAGGTATTGTTCAAATTGTAATTCGTAGATATTTCAGAAAAATTGAAGTAACACTATTTGTTACAAAACCTGGTGTTGTAATTGGAAAAGGTGGCTCTTCAATTGATCAGTTAAGAAAAGATTTATTAGAGAAATTTAACTTACCAGCCGATATTAGAATTGAAGTTCAAGAGTTCAAAGATCCCTTTGCTTCAGCTAATGTAATTGCTCAAGAAATAGCAGACGCCTTGATTAGAAATATACCTTATAGAAGACTTGCTAAAACTTATCTAGAAAAAATTAAATATTCTGGGGTTTTGGGAGCTAAAATTTCGATCAAAGGACGTTTAAATGGTGGAGATATTGCAAGAAAAGAGGATTTTGCCAACGGTAGCGTTCCTAGACACACAATTGATTCAAGCATAGACTATTCTTATATTCCTGCTAAGACTAAATCTGGTATTGTTTCGGTTAAAGTTTGGCTTTACAAAGGTGATAAATTTAAAAATTATACTTATTAGAAATTATGACTGGTTTAGTAACATCAAACAAAATGACAAACGCAGTAGTAGTTACTGTGTATTCTACAAAAATGGATCTTAAATATAAAAAAAGATTTAAAGTTAGAAAAAAATATGTAGCTTATGCTCCTCATTCTTCAGTTTTTACACTAGGAGATAAAGTTGAAATTAAAGCTGTAGCACCAATCTCTAAAACCATTCGTTGGGAAATTGTAAATTAAAAATAAGAATATGCTCGCACCTAAAAAAATTGTACATAGAAAAGTTTTCAACAGATTTGGCCAAAAAAGGGCTGGTCAAAGAATTCGTGGAAGTAGCGTAGTTTACGGTGATTTTGGTTTAAAGGCCACAACATCGTCTTGGGTTACCAGTCGTCAAATAGAGGCTGTTAGAAAAACAATTAGTAGAAGAGCTAAGGGTGGTAAAGTGTTCATTAGAATTTTTCCAAACAGACCCGTAACAGCCAAAGGTTTGAATGTACCTATGGGATCTGGAGCAGGTGCTATTGACTATTTTATGTTTCCAGTTAAGCCTGGTAGAATACTCTTTGAAGTAAGTGGCATTTCAGAAGAAGCTGCAAAAGAAGCCTTTAGAATTGCTGGTCATAAATTACCAGTATTGACTAAAATGGTAAAACGTAATGAATTTCAATTATAATATTATATGTTACAAGAACGATCAGTTGTAGAAATTATAGATAACTCCGGCGCAGTTAAAGTCATGCTTTTCAGTGTTACTGGAAAAAACAGACGAAAAACTGCTAAAGTAGGAGATATGGTAAGAGGCTCTGTAAAAAAAGCTACACCTAGAGGCAAGGTTGGTAAAGGTGAAATTGTGACTGTTTTGATTACAGGTACAAAATTTAAAATAAAAAGAAATGATGGTAGTTCAATAAGATTTTCTAAGAACTGTGGCGTAGTTGTAAATAAGGGTAACAGTGAGCCAGTCGGTACTCGTGTACTTGGCCCAGTTTCAAGGGAAATAAAAGATTTAGGTTATAATAAAGTAATTTCATTAGCTCCAGAAGTATTGTGATATGTCTATAAGTAAAATTCAAACAGGCGACAAAGTAAAGGTAATCTCTGGTAAATACAAGGGTACCATAGGAGTAGTGACCACCGTAAATAAACATAGAATTTCTAAGTATGTTTTTACAAAACGAATTACAGTAACCAATATACCTCAGATTGTAAAATATAGAAAAGCTGTGAACTATCAAGGTGAATCTTATCCAGGTTCTCAAACTTATATAGACAGAACCCTAGATATTTCGAACGTTTCTTTGATCACTGAGAAAAATGAAATTTCCAAATCCAAAATTGATATCATAGAAGGAAAGAAAGTTAGGATTTTAAAAAAAGATAGCACCCCAGTAATTAGAGAGAAAATTGTTAAAAAAACTGAAAAAACTAAAGAACTAAAATAATTTGATTAATTTTTATGACTCCATTGAATTTAAACCCTTCCTTATACCAAGAAAACTTACTTAAAGAATTAAAATTAGCTTTAGGAGAAAAGACTAATATTTTTGAATATCCTAGTATTTCACACTTGTCTTTAAATATCGGTGTTGGAAAATTTGAAAACAAACAAAAAGATGAAATAGCAAATCAGTTTGAAAAATTAACTGGTCAAAAACCTAAAAAAGTTAAAACAAACAAATCTGTAGCTGGATTTAAATTGAGAGCTGGAGAAGTGGTTGGATTGCAGGTAACTTTGAGAGGTAAAAAAGTCTATGATTTTTTGATTAACCTAGTTTATACAGCACTTCCACGAGGTCGCGATTTTAAAGGAGTTTCCAAAACCGCTTGGGATAAATCCAACAAAACCTTTTCAATTGGAATTCCAACAACTTCAATTTTTCCTGTTATTGGTTTTGGCAACAACATAGAATCGGGATTACAAATAAATATTGTATTTAAAAACAATCACGAGTTAAATTACAAAGTTTTAGAAATTTTAAATATACCTTTTTCAAAATAAAATATTATGGCACGTAAAGCACTTATAGTAAAAGCAAACAGAAAACCTAAATTTAAAACCAGGTTAGTTCGTAGATGTCCACTTTGTGGCAGAGAAAAAGCAACCATCAGATTTTTTGGTGATATGTGCAGAATCTGTGTCAGAGAAACTGCCATCAAAGGAGAATTAAATGGATTTTTTAAAAGCAGTATATAACAACTATTATTTATGTCAGTACAAGATATTATCAGTGATTTCGTTTCAAGAGTAAATAATGCTCAATTAGCTGGCCATACCATGGTATCAGTTAACAAAAGTAATTTGGTAGCCGATGTTTGTAAAAAACTTACAAAACTTAAATACTTTGAGTCATTTAGTGAAATTGAAAATAACCAAATTGAAATTCAAATCAACGAAACAGTTCTTTATAAACTTATTAGAGTATCTAAACCAGGTAAAAGATTTTATACATCAGCTAAAAAATTCCCAGTTATTTTAAACGGCTTCGGTTATAACATTGTAACCACTTCTAAAGGAATTTTAACTCATATAGAGTGTATGAAGCAAAATTTAGGTGGTGAAGTATTGTTACAAGCTATTAAAGCTTGACAAAAAAGCTTTTAGAAACATCAATTATATTATGTCCCGTGTTGGAAAAAACCCCGTTATCTTAACTTCTGGAGTAACTGCAAATTACAATGAAGCTAATAGAAATCTTACTGTTAAAGGTTCTCTTGGAGAATTAGATTTTAATATTAGTAAATTTGTTAATCTTGAAATTACTTCTACAGAAATTATAGTGACTGTAAATAACCCCGAAGAAAAATTAGAACGAGCCTTGTGGGGAACTGTAAGAGCCATTATTCAAAATATGGTTAATGGAGTTTCTACAGGTTATGAAAAAGTAGTTGAACTAAATGGTGTTGGTTTTAGAATGGAATTAGCTAATGACTTAACCTGTTATTTAGGTTTTTCACATCCTGTCATTATCAACATCCCATCACAAATTAGTTTAAACTTGGAAAAAAATGTATTAAAAGGCAAATGCATTGATAAACAACTACTTGGTAATTTCTTTTCTAATTTGCACAATTTAAAACCTTGCGATGTTTATAAACAAAAAGGATTCAAGTTTCCAGGTCGTTTTTATAGAAAAAAAGTAGGTAAAAAAGGTAAATAATATGTTGAATAAAATTAAAAAAAACGTTTTAAAAAATCGCTCTAAAATCAGAAATAATTTTGATAATTTACCAATAGTTAGTGTAACTCGATCTAATAAAAATTTAGTTGCTCAACTATTTGATATTATCACTAAAAAAGTAATTTACACAAATTCTACTTCCAAACTAAAATCTGGTACTAAAATAGAAAAATCTAGCCAACTAGGAACTGAATTTGCTGATTATTTATTAAAATCAAAAATCAAAAAAATCATCTTTAATAGAAACGGTAGAATTTATCACGGAAGAGTAAAAGCTTTTGCTGAAGGTCTTAGATCTAATAAAATTGATATTTAATATGTCTGAAAATCCATCTAATTTAACTAATTCAAATACTCAACCTGCTGCTAATCCAGATAGAGTTGGTTACGCTAATACAGCCACTTACGGTCGAGTTAGTCAACAATCAAATTCAAGCTCTCCTCAATCGGGAGGTTCGTATGGAAGAGTTGGCTCCGCCCCTGGTAGCTCTAATTCCCGTGATCAAAGAAGAAATGCTTTAAGAAATAAGAGAACTGATAGTAGCACTAGACGACGCGGTTCTAAGAATAACAAAAGAAAAGAAGAAGAACAAGAACTAGAAAGTAGAGTTATTGAAGTCAGAAGAGTTACTCGTGTTGTTAAAGGTGGAAAAAGAATGAGATTCTCAGCGTTAGTTGTAGTTGGTGATAGAGAAGGCAAAGTAGGGATTGGTTTAAAAAAAGGTTTAGACTATCAAGATTCTGTAAATAAAGCCACAAAAAAAGCTAAAAATAGCTTGCTATCAATAAAAATTGACGATCAAGGCTCTATTGCTTATCCATCAGTTACAAAACATAAATCTTGTGTAGTATATTTAAAACCAGCTAAATCTGGTACTGGTATAATTGCCGGAGGATTTTTGCGCCCAGTTTTAGAGCTTGCCGGTGTGCGCAATGTTTATTCCAAAATTTTACGAAGCAGAAATAAAATTCCAGGTACTCAAGCAGCGTTTGAAGCTTTAACAAAATATTCATCTTTAAGTAAATAACAATTCTTTATGTCTATAGATTTAATTAAAAAAATTAGAGAAGCAACTGGTCTTCCATTAAAAGATATTAAAAAAGCTGTAGATGAATTTGGTTCTGATTCGGAAGAAAAAATCATAGATCATTTACGAAAACAAGGTATCTTAAAAAAAGACGCTAGAAGCGATAGGCAGACAGATAATGGGCGAGTTTTTGCTTATGTACATGAAGGTAGAATTGGGGTAATGTTGGAATTAAAATGTGAAACAGATTTTGTAGCTAGATCAGATTCTTTTATTGAACTTGGTAATGACCTGGGTTTACACATCGCTGCTTATAGACCTATGTACGTTTCCCCTGATCAGGCACCTATGGAATATATTGAAAAAGAATTAGAAATTTCCAGATCTCAATTAGTTTTAGATGGTAAAAGTTCTGAAATGATTGAAAAGATATTAGTTGGTAAAAAAACTAAAATCCTAGAAGAAAACGCTGCTTTAAAACAACAGTTTTTAAAAAATCCTAATATTACAATAGAAGAAAGAATTACTGAAGTTTCGATTGTAACTGGAGAAAAAATTGAATTTACTAAATTTGTTATATACGTACTCTCTTAATACCTTGAATTTATGAAACATTTAACACTGCAAACTGAAATAAGAACTTTAATTGGAAATGAGGTTAGAAAATTACGTAAACATAAAATTATTCCAGCTGTAATTTATGGAAGAAAACAACCACAGACAATTCAAATCCAATTTGATTTAAATACCTTTTTAAAATTGTTTCGTGAATCAGGTACAACATCTGTAATTGATATTAAATTTGATGATAAAAGCATCCCTTGTTTAATTCATAAAGTAGATGTAAATCCAGTAACTGACGTAGTTAGACATATTGACTTTTTGGCCATAGATCTTAAGGCAAAAACTATCGCTAATGTTCCAATTACTTTTGTGGGTGAACCTGAAAAAGGCACAGAAGGCGTTTTGGTTAAACAATTAAGTAGCTTAGAAGTACAGGCTTTACCTGAAAAAATCCCTAGGGAAATCGAAGTAGATTTAACCAAATTAGTAAATATTGGTGACTCTATTAAAGTTAGCGATCTAGCTTTTGATAAAGAATTTGAAATTTTAGATGAAAGTGATTCTTTAATTGCAACTTTGGTTGCTCCAGATGTTGAAACTGCAGCCGAAGAAATTGCTATTCCTACAGCCGAACCAACTATTACCCCAGCCACTTAAATTTTTAGAATAAAATAATATATGTTCCTTTTAAATCAATTACCCAAGATAAATTTTCAAAAACCAAAAAGAGTTGGTAGAGGTGGAAAGCATGGAAAAAATGCCGGTGCTGGAAATAAAGGCCAACTCAAAAGAGGTGGTAAATCCAGATTAGGTTTTGAAGGTAATTCCAAATCCTTAATCCGAAGAACTCCTAAATCCAAAGGTTATAACTTTAAACCACTTACTGATCGTCAACGAAAAGTAGTCACAATATCGGCTTTGAATTTAGCTTACGAAAATGACGAAACAATCTCTATGCAAACTTTGTTAGAGAAAAAATTAATTGACGAAAAGATAAAAAAAGTGAGAATTATAAACACAGGTTCTTTGTCTAAGAAATTAAATCTAGAACCTAACGAAAATTTGCATGTTACTAAAACTGCAATAGAGCTATTTAACAAATAGCAAGCTCTCAGGGTATGTAGCTCAGCTGGTTAGAGCACTTCACTGATAATGAAGAGGTCACTGGTTCGAATCCAGTCATACCCACCATAAATTTATTTTAACTTTTATATGATCCAAAAAACTGCAATCGTCTTACCACCTATTAAGTCTCAATTAGTAGCCCATGATAGTAACAACTTTAGTTTAATTGTCAGTCCACTACTTCCTGGTTATGGACATACTCTAGGTAATTCACTTAGAAGAGTGTTGCTATCCTCGGTTCCTGGATTTGCTGTAACTAAAATTAGAATTAACGATATTACTCACGAATATCAAGCTATTGACGGTATTTTAGAAGATGCCATGAATGTTATTTTAAATCTAAAATTACTTAGAACTAGAATCTTAACTGATGATGATGTAGTAGTTATCGCCCTAAATAAGACCAAAAAAGGTGATGTTTTTGCTAAAGATTTTAATACTGAGAAAAAAGTTGAATTAATCAATTCTGATTTGTATATTTGCCATCTTAGTAAAGACATGGATTTTAAAATTGAAATTGAAATTACAAGAGGTGTCGGTTATTTACCGGTAGAAAAAATTAACTTTGCTGGAAATTTAAACCCACAAGATATTTTAGTTGATGCACTATTTTCACCAGTTACCAATGTAGCTTTAAATGTAGAGAAAGTACGTGTAGGAGAAAGAACCGATTTTGATAAATTAGAATTAAAATATACAATAGATGGTAGCCAAACTGGAGTCGATATTGCTAATTTTGCTTTAGACTTTGTTGGTGATTTATTTAAACAAATTCATTCTTCATTATCAGTTGAAAGTAAAGAGGTTATTGAAACTGCTAAATTGCCAGCTAGCCCTAAAACCACAGCTTCCGATATTGATTTAGACGAAGAAATAATTGCGATTTTAGAGAAAAATGGTATTGCTAATTTAGCTCAATTAATTGAAAGAAAAACTGAAATTGACGACTTTGCTGGAATGACTAAAAAAAGAACTGAAAAAATAAAAAATTATTTAGATAAATTACAATAAATATGCCGCAAATATCCTGGGATAAACTATTAAAACTAGAGTACTGGTTTGAAGGTATAGCAGGTGGCATTTCTATTACAACACCACTTATTGAAAACAGCTTTTTCTATTGGTTTTTTCTATGGTTTTTTGTGGTAGTTTTTGCTTTTGCTATAGCTTTAAAAGCATTACAAGGTTTTTTGGATACAAATCATCCACTCCAACTTAAAATTCCATTTTGGAGCAACAGCGTCATCTGGATTAGTATTTGGGGAGTAATTTGGTTTCTATGTCGCCAGTTAAGTGTAGGATTTTTAGGTGCTAGATTTTGGCTAATTATTCTAGGAATTTGGTTTTTAGTTTTATTATATTTTGTAGTTAAATATTTTATCCAAAATTATAAATACGAATTGTTGTATTTTCAAAAAACACATCAAAGACTTCCGATTAAATAGTTAAACTTTTTAAGATACAATTCACTGGCTTCTATTAAAAAAAATTTAATAATTAGTTTGTCTCTAATAATTGTCTTCGTTATTAGTTTATTTTGGTATGTATGGAATTATAAAGCTAGTCTAATTGATAGAGTTTTATTTTCAAGTATATCCTACGATTTAAAATGTTATCAGATAATAGACAGCGACGAAGCAACAAAAATATTTGAGTCTAATATTCAAGAAATTGAGGAGTTAAGAACAAGGTACGCAGGTTATGTATTTATAACTTTAGTAGATGCTGAAAACTCAAAATTTGAAAAGTGTCCAGGCAAAATAGATCTTCTTATTGATGTAATGGGTGAAGCTGAAACTAAATATATCCAAAAGCAATTTGGCGAAACTTTTCATGGAATTCCTTACAGAATTGTTAATAGATAGCGTATATTTTGTATCAATTTTGGAAAAAGTTTTAAGATATTTATTTTTATCTTTAGAATATTTTATCTGTTCGTAAAAACTGATTTAGAAGCTTTATTTACTGACTAAATTCTTTAATTAGACAACCCATTTATTTTATTTTAAAAGGTCATTCCGAATTTCTCAACCAACAATTGGTAGGCCTAATAATTCTCTATAATTACATGTATTTGACTAGCGACTAATTTTTTTTGGCCGCAATCTTATTATTCAAATTTGCCATAACATAAGGATCATATTCAATGTTGGTCTGACCAATTCCCGTACTCGCTTGGCGTATTAGTTTTAGTTTAGCGTCTTCCATATTTAGGTATTTATTCACTTATTTTTTTTTAAACTTTTAATTTGGACAACTTAATTTTATGGTAAATAGATTGGTAATTTTACGATTAATTCTGCCGAGCGCTCATGTAAACAAAAGAACTTTAGTTCAAAACTATCTTAATATTGACCCAAATTCATACTAAAAGCTAGAAAACAAAATAATTTGCCAAACTATAATTATTGGGTTAAAATAAAATTGATAAAAACTTATTATGGTTGAATTAAATAATACCTTAACTGAAGACCAACGGTTTGATATAGCCAGAAACCGCGCAGAAGCCAAAAGAAGACCAGTGGAAGCCAAACTTAAAATTAAGGTAGATTTTACTCCTGAATCAGGAATTACAGAATTAGAAGGTACAAATGTATTATCATTGTGGCGTTATGATGAAAATTCAGATACTATACAAATATTTCAGGACGGTACTAAATCTTATAGAGATCCGTTTATATGGGTTCCCAGAGAGGCAATTCAACATTCTCTAGTTATGGATAGAACTGTAACTAAAAATGAAAAAAGTTTTAGTTTTGCAATTATCGGTGGGCTTGAACCCGAAAATCATGGACATCAACTTTTGATCCAAACAGAATCCGATCTGCCACCTGATGAAATTAAAGATATGTTGGATGGTCCAGTGGCCAAAATAAATTCAGTTACTTCTATGCTGGACAACTCACCATACCAAATTTTGTTACCTAATTTAAAAGTATACCAAATTGGGTTTCGATCACCTGAATCTTCTGGCTATTTTGATCGTGCAACTAAAACTCTTAATAGTTCTGTATAGTTTACATTGCAGCCAAACAATAGCTAAAATAAATAAACTTGGAATTTTCTTATTGAAAGAGTTTTACTACTGCTGGAACTATTAGCATAAACCCGGTATTTTTGAAAACACTCGGGCGGCAAACGGTCAACACATGCGTCTAAAAGAAATATCCAGTACATGATACGCAGCTATTAGAGTACTAAGTAAACCAACTTCTGCAGATATTAAAAGATAGTAAAGATTATCCATTCTGCCTTTAGATTATGGAAACTATTTAGCAACAGAAAACGGAATTCCAACAATTATTGATGCTACGCAAATTGATAAATTCCCAAATTCTAAGCGAATTTTTTAGATGGAAAAAAATATATAGTGCAGATTATTGATCCGGTCGCAGATTTAACCAAACCAAAACAACTTTTATTAAGGATAAAACAAGGAACGGTTTTTGAAATGTTGGAAAGTACTAAAGAGCTTGGCCAAGAAAAACAGACTAGAAATATAAACCTTGCAAATTATGCAGAAGTCCAAAGCTCTGCGAAAAAAATTTTTGTATCGAGACAAAAAGATTCAGATCGAGTTGGAAGTAATCAATTTGAATCAGCTGTTAGCTATATTTTGAAACTTCAAGCGTTGAGTATAAATTCTAACCTGATAAACGCATTAACCCACCAATGGAGTGACAAGGTATTATCTGTAAAACTTTAAGCCCCATCTACATTCTAAACTAAATTTAAGAGGGTGAAGAAACTACTTTAAAACTTCAACACCCTCTCATATGCATTCATCCAACAATCCTAAAATTAGTCAACATACTAGAACTCAAATTCGGTTACAGTATAATTCAAATTCAAAGCTTACTCAAGGTAGTTTAACAGCTCAATACAATGTTTTTAAGCAAACTATATCTAAAATTATTCATAGAGCTAGAAATCAAGACTTTCTTATTCATAAACCAACTAATCATCGTTATTTAACTGAGCATTACATTAAAAAAAGATTAGTAAAGTAGAAAGATTAGACAGATTAGTAAAGTAGAAAGATTAAACCGAACTATAGCTGAAGAATTCCTGTTTCAAATACATTTTGAAAATAAGTTACATATTTCCCCTCTTAAATTTATATGAATTTTGCAAATAGAGCGCTGGGATTTACAACTCAGATAATTATTTTTTATAACAAAAGAGATTTCTTTAAAGCTATGATATTATCAAAAAAGATTTCGACATGCTATAACTCGGAAATTTTTGCCGTTAGTGTGCCACATATACAACAAGAACACTGGTTTACGAAAATGGTTGCTATTGATTTACTTGTTTCAAAGATATCTCAGATTGATTTAACCAAGGACAACGACACTATCCATCAACTATTTAGCAGTTTAAATTTAATCCTTGGCGAATTCTTTGACATCAGGTCAGAACTTACTAGTTAAACTATTTAGAATTTAATCTCGTTTGGAAAAAATTTATATTAATTTAATGGTGTTTTTTATAAAATCCTCGTATTTCAAAATTTCCAAACTTTTTTATTATAGAAAAATTAGCACAATTACTTGACAAAAGTAATTTTATTTCGCTTAAAACATAGGCTAGCTTTTAATATCATTTTAAGTAATAGTCGTTTTACATTTTATCTATATTTATAGAAG
>Ga0105045_10001721_pt1 | contig 18084 bp, 18 predicted proteins | sample MAT02_FD_78089 | JGI IMG/M metagenome (GOLD analysis project Ga0105045, IMG submission 78089) | Freshwater microbial communities from Lake Fryxell liftoff mats and glacier meltwater in Antarctica - MAT-02 (megahit assembly) | ecosystem: Environmental > Aquatic > Freshwater > Ice > Liftoff... | reverse complement strand
TGGGAGCTGCGGAAACTGGGGCAGGGTTTCGTCTGGCCCAAGGGGGCGATCTATGCCAGCCTCGTTTCCGCAGGGATGTTGCTGATCGCCTCGTTCGCACACTTGTTGTCTAAACAACCCGGCAAATGGGTGCGGTTCCTCGCCAGTGTCATTCTGATCGCCGTGATGATCCAAGGGTTGCTCGGCGGGCTGCGCGTGTTCCTCGATACCGAACTCGGCATCTCGCAGACGCTGGGTATTGAACTGGCCGCGATCCACGGCGTGTTCGCACAGGTCGTGTTCGCGGCGATGGTCTGCGTGCCGATCTTGTGCCGTTCGTCATTGAACTCATCGCCATCTGCTGTTGAGTCGGATAATGAAACCACCCTGCGAGCCGGGAGCGTAAGCGACCGGAGTGATGAAACCTCCGGTCGCTTACGCTACCGGCTCGCCGGGGATGATGGAAGTTTGACGCGGTTATCGTTGCTTCTGCCCGCCGTCGTGTTCTTGCAGCTCATCTGGGCGGCGTGGGTTCGGCATTCACCCACGCCATTGGCTCAACGCTTGCACTTCATCACGGCGTTCGCCGTGGTGGGAGTGGCCGTGTGGCTCTGTGCGAAAATCTACGCACGGCCCGAAACCCGCAAGGCGTTCGGATTCGGAGCGTTCCATTTGGTACTGATCTTGGGAGTGCAGATCGTGTTGGGTGTCGAAGCGTGGATGGGCAAGTTCGCGGCCCAAGGGCCATTGGGAATGGTACCGCCCGAACTGCGAGAAGTAACCACGTACTCCGCGACGATCCGCACGTTGCACCAACTCATCGGCGCCGCGATCTTGGCATCGAGCGTGGCACTCGCCCTCCGCATTGGGCGAAGCGGGAAGTCCTCTCTAGAACAATCGGATACCCCTGCGGAATCGCCATGAATACGCTCGCCCTTTCACCGTCGGTTTCCCTGCGCGACGTGCAATCCTTGCGCGCCACGCTCAACGACTATTTCGAACTCACCAAACCGAAGATCGCGGTGATGGCGCTCGTGACAGTGGCGGTCGGATATCTGCTGGGGGCGGCTCCGGGGTTGAACGTCGAATTGATGATTCACACGTTGATCGGTGCCGGGGTCGTCGCGGCCGGGGGAAGTGCCCTCAATCACTGGCTCGAACGCCGGGCCGATGCCAAGATGAACCGCACCGCGAACCGACCGATCGTGACCGGCCGGGTCAGCCCGCAGGAGGCCTTCTCGTTCGGCTTCAGCCTAACACTCGTGGGAATCGTTTACTTGTTGGTTGCGTTGCCCACACCCGCGGCGGCCATCGCGGCGGCGGCCACGGCGTTCCTCTATGTAGCGGTGTATACGCCGTTGAAACAGATTACCACTTGGAACACTGTGGTGGGTGCGATCCCGGGTGCATTGCCCCCGGTGATCGGTTGGTGCGCCGCGACGGGTGGCATGGCCCCGATGGGTTGGGCTTTGTTCGCCATTCTGTTCGTCTGGCAGTTGCCCCACTTTTATTCCATCGCTTGGTTGCACCGCGCCGATTATGCACGCGGGGGAATGAAGATGCTCCCGGTCGTCGATACGGCTGAAGGTCGGCTCACGGGGCGGGCCACGGCGGCAACGTGCGGGTTGCTCGTCGCCGTCACGGCATTGCCGTTCTTTCTCGGGGCGGCCGGCGTGGTCTACCTTTTGGGTTCGTTGCCCATCTCGCTCTGGTTCTTCGCCCGCACCCTCCGCTTTGCCAAGGATCGCAACGATCGCACGGCCCGCACCGTTCTTCGGGGTTCGCTCGTATATCTGTTGGTGGTCATGGCGTTTTTCGTGGCCGATGGCGTGGTGCCTCGTTACTTCGGGGGTTGACACAATGACCGAAATGCCTCAGGCCGAGGGAGTCCGCACGTCGCGCTTCGCACCGCGTGGGTGGATCGTATTGAGCTTCTTCCTCCTCGCCGTGGCCTGCGTGGTCGCGGCGATTTTCGTACCGATCAAACGGAAGCCTCTGCCGGTGGCCACGGGTCCGATCGATGCCGTTCCCACTTCCTATTTTCCCGCTCCGTTCTTCATGTTGAAGGAACGCAACGGTGCGGACGTAACCAGCGCCGATCTGCAAGGCAAAGTGTGGGTGGCCGCGTTCATTTTCACCCGTTGCAAGATGGGCTGCGAAGAAGTGACCGCGACAATGGTGAAACTGCAGAGCGAGTTGGATCTCGCCGGGGTTGACGATCTGAGATTGGTTACGTTCACGGTCGATCCGGAACGGGATACTCTCGCCGATCTGCAAGCGTACGCCACGAAGGTGAAAAGCGATCCGACCAAATGGCTCTACCTTACGGGGCCGGAGAAGCTCGTGCGGCCGTTATTGAAACAGGGGTTCAAAGTCACCGCCGACAAAAAAACGGACGGCAAACCCGGCGACGAGTTCGAACACACGACGAAGTTGTTCGTCGTGGATAAGCAAGGCATAATTCGTGGTGGCTTCGACGGCAAGCAAGGTGCCAACGACACCAACGGCGAGAATTACCTACGCAGCCAAGAGCTGTTGAAAGACCTTGTAGCGAAACTGAGGAACGAAATATAGTAGCCGAGATTGGTTATGCCATCGCTAGGGCCATTAACTATTGTCTAAATACTGTAGTCTGATTTCCAATAGTAGTTTGAGTAAGTTGAGTCATGAGTTTGCAGATGTGAGTGAACAGTTGAAATCACCGTTTCGGGACTTCGGAAGTCGATCTGCGAAACCGTGAAACGTATTCGCACCGCCTTGATTTCAGCCAACTCACGGATCGAGCGATGGCACAACCCAGTAACGAACAAGCGAAAAATCCCGCGTTTCAATTCGCCAGCTTGGCCGCATACCCATTCAAGAAGCGGATGTCTATCCGCGCTGCGGATTTGGCATTCTTCATGTTGATTAACATCATCGGTCGAACGGTGCGCTTCGAGGTGGTGGGCCGGGAACATTTGGAAACCGCGAGCCAACCCGGCCGATTGCCGATCTATTCCTTCTGGCACGATGAGATTCTCCTCGCCACGTATTACTGGCGCCGCCGCAATATCATCGTGATGACCTCGCAGAGCTTCGATGGCGAATACATCGCCCGGTTCATCCAACGATTCGGTTACGGTGCGGCCCGCGGTTCCTCGACCCGCGGCGGCGTGGGCGCCCTCATCGATATGATCCGCCAGATTCGGGCGGGCCACCCCGCTGCGTTCACCATCGACGGCCCCAAAGGCCCCCGGCATGTGGCGAAAATGGGGCCGGTACTCCTCGCCAAGAAAACCGGCCAACCGATTTTGCCTTTCGCCATCGCACCCGGCCGGTGCTGGACGTTGACGCGGAGTTGGGATCGTTTCTGGATTCCCAAATTCTTTACGCGGGCGCGGTTGGAAATCGCCGCGCCGATCTTCGTGGCACCAGACGCCGATGAAACCGCCTTGGAAAAGCACCGTTGCGAGTTGCAATCGGCCCTCGATGAACTCGGCGAACGCGGCCGGCTGTGGCAGGCTCGCAGATAACGTGGGCGGTTGGATTTCCACCCTCTCGCCCGTTGGGGAGAGGGTCGTCCCGCTTCGGGACGGGGAGGGTTTTGATTGGTTCTAAAGCCCCTCTCCCCGCATCTCGCTTCGCTCGATGCGACCCTCTCCCCAGCGGGAGAGAGGGTAAGACAAAAACTGCCACTCGCTCAATTCGTGTTCAGATTCGCATTCACCCAACTTTCATCTTGAATTCCGTCGGCGCTACATATCTATATTCCTCTCCGGTGGTGCCGAATTTGGGTTGCTCCGCCGATTCGCGAGGATGATGGATGATTGCTTTCGATCAACGCATTTTGTTCGTCGGCTTCGGCGCCGTCGCCCGTTGCACCCTGCCGATTCTGCTCGATCATATCAAGGTCGATCCGAAGCGGATCACCATCATGGATTTCGAATCCAACGACGACGCCTTGCGGCCGTGGATCGCCAAGGGCGTCGCTTTCGTCCGCGCGCAGGTCGCACCGGACAACATGGCGACCTTGCTCGGCGAACACCTCGCAAAGGGCGACCTGCTCATCGACCTGGCTTGGAATATCGATTGTTGCGAGATCGTGCAATGGTGCCACGATCGCGGCGTCATGTACATCAATACGTCGGTGGAATTGTGGGATCCGTACGCTTCCACGGGCGATGCGCACCCGACGGTGCGAACGCTGTACTGGCGGCACATGAACCTCCGCAAGATGATCGCCGGTTGGAAGGAACCGGGCCCGACCATCGTGCTCGAACACGGGGCTAACCCCGGCCTCATCAGCCACTTCACCAAACAGGGATTGTTGGACATCGCCGAACGATCGTTGGCCGACAAGAAATTCACCGGAGCCAAAGCGGAGAAGATCGCCCAACACGCGAAGAGCCTGGCGTTCAACCACCTCGCCCACGAATTGGGCGTGAAGGTGGTCCATTGCAGCGAGCGGGATACGCAGGTGACGAACCGGCCTAAAGAACTCCAAGAGTTTTGCAACACTTGGAGCGTCGAAGGTTTCCGGGAGGAAGGCACCACCACGGCGGAAATGGGCTGGGGTACCCACGAGAAGGAACTCCCCGAATACGCTTTCGAGCACACCGAAGGGCCGAAGAGCCAGATTTGCTTGGCCCGCATGGGCATGAACACGTATGTGGCCAGTTGGGTTCCCCCGGATCACCACATCGTGGGCATGGTGGTTCGCCACGGGGAAGCGTTCAGCATCACCGAGAAGCTCACGGTGTGGGAAGGCGATAAAGCCATCTACCGCCCGACCGTTCACTACGCCTACTGCCCTTGCGATACCGCCATCGCTTCCTTGTACGAACTCCGGGGCAACGATTACCGTTTGCAATCGAAGATTCGGATCATGACCGACGAAATCACCGGCGGGGCCGATATCCTCGGGGCGCTCATCATGGGGCACCCGTACCAATCGTGGTGGTGCGGATCGGATCTCACGATCGAGGAATCCCGGCGTTTGGTTCCCCATCAGAACGCTACGACGATGCAGGTGGCGATCTCGATTGTGGCGGCGGTGATGTGGATGATCGAGAATCCCGGCTTGGGCGTGAAGTTGCCGGACGATCTCCCGCACGATTACGTCCTCGGGATCTCTAAGCCGTACTTGGGCGATTTCATTTCCACCCCTTCGGATTGGACGCCGCTCAAACATTACAACAACGCGTTCCACGGCTTCAATCGCCCGCAACTCGATACCGCCGACCCTTGGCAATTCAAGAACTTCCTGATCTCCGAAGGCGATTGACGCATGGATCACAAGACGCTCCTCCGCCTCGCTAAAGCCCACGGTACGCCGTTGTTCGTGGTCGATCACAAGGTGCTGCGCGAGAACTACACGCTGTTCCGCAAACACATGCCCCGGGTGCAGGTGTATTTCGCCGTAAAAGCGAACAGCCACCCGGCCATCGTGAAGACCTTCTACGATGTCGGCGGGAGTTTCGACGTGGCCAGCATGGCCGAGTTCATGACCGTCCACGATTGCATCAAGCACCTCCCGGCGAAGGAACGCCAAGATTTCATCTGGGATCGCATCATCTACGCGAACCCGATCAAGCCGATCGAAACGCTGAAGCAACTCAATCCCTACAAGCCCCTCGTGACGTACGACAATCACGAAGAAGTGCTGAAAATTGCGAAGAACGCCCCGAATTCCGGATTGGTGTTGCGGCTCCGCGTGCCGAACACCGGTTCGATGGTGGAACTCTCCAGCAAGTTCGGGGCACTCCCCGGCGAAGCGGCCGACTTGATCGCGTTCGCCCACAACAATAATTTGGTCGTTGAAGGATTGAGCTTCCACGTCGGCAGCCAATGCACCAATCCTCAGAATTACGTTCAGGCATTGAACCTCTGCGCGAATATCTTCGCCGAAGCGAAATCGCGCGGCTTCGATCTCAAGATCCTCGATATCGGCGGCGGTTTCCCCGCCCAGTACGACAAATCGGTTCCGGTGTTCCGATCCCTCGCCAAGACGATCAATTCCGAGATGAACCGGCTCTTTCCCCCCTCGGTCGAAATCCTCGCGGAGCCGGGGCGGTTCCTCGTGGCCTCGGCGGCCACCGCGGTTTCCAAAATCATCGGCAAGGCGGTGCGGGAAGGCAAACTGTGTTATTACATCGACGACGGCGTGTACCACACGTTCAGCGGTGTGATCTTCGACCATTGCCAATACCATTTGAAGAGCTTCAAGAAAGGGCCGTCGCAGATTTGCTCGGTGTTCGGCCCGACGTGCGACGCCCTCGATACGATCAGCTTGGCCGAGCAGTTACCTGATTTGGAAATCGGCGATTACGTTTACAGCGAGAATATCGGGGCCTACTCCTCCGCGAGCAGCACGCATTTCAACGGGTTCGCCCCGGCCACCGTGGTTCATGTGAACCAGTGAATTAAACCCTCTCCCCGAGGGGAGAGGGTCGTCACTTCACCACGATCTCGTATGCCCCGGCGGGATATTGTTGGTAGCTGTTCGTCGTGACCCCGTTGGCTGTGGAGCCGACGAAGTTGGCCGGGGATGGAACCAACTTCACCCGCACGATTCCGGTTTGGCCGATCTTCAATGCCCCGGCGAAGACGGCGGCCGTGGAGAGATCGGAATCGCCGGTGAAGGGGCCGCTTCCCCATACCGCCCCTTGGATGGCCCCGGTCGCATGGATGCCGATCGTCTTGCCCATATGCGTTTGAAGGAGATCGTAAATTCTCTTGCCTTCGATGATTTCCAACTTTTCATCCTCCGCATCCGGCCCTTAGCTCAACGTTACGATATCGGTCACGTTCAGTTTCAACTCGCCGAATTGAAACGTTTGAATCCGCAATGCGGGAGCTTGCACGCGGCCCGCGAAGCGGGAATCGTCGGTGACGATGAGATCGAAATCCACCGGTTCGGCTTTCGGGTTGGCGAGGTTCGCCCGCAATCCCCCGGCGAGCCTCTGGGAAAATGAGAGTGTATTTTCTCACTTCGCTTCCGAATTCCCAACACGATTCGTTTGAAGATTCATGGTGAATACCGGTCGGAACCGTTCGGAATTCGGGCATTGCAATGATTGTTCATGCCCGGACAAAAATTGGAACGTTACGCAACGGAACGGGGCGCCGGAAATCTTCGCAACCGGAGCAACTCGAACAGAACAATAGAATTGGCGGTTTGACCGACCAACAATGGCAATCTATTATTATTTCGTGGGTGAACCGCCCGGTCAATTTTCCGAGCCACCCGACGCCACATGCAACGCCACCATCCCCGGCCCCTACCGGTGAAGGAGCGACTCGGTGCCCGCCGCACCGAATGCACCGAGCGCGGGTTCGAGCCGAGAACAACCGGGCCACACCTAATCACACAGGGGAGTTACCATGGTTCGCGAGGCATTGAAAGGGGCCGTCCTCTTCTTGAAAAAAGAGGATGGGCCGACGGCAGTGGAGTATGCGGTGATGTTGGCGTTGATCATCATAGTCTGCGTGGCCGCCGTGAGTACGATCGGGAATGCGACGAGCACTATCTACGTTAACAGCGTTTTGAAGTCCGGGCTAAACGGTTCTTGATCGCTACGATCTCGACCATTGAGCGAACGCTTCAATTCTGTATCTTGCGAGGACTTTTCCATGCCAACGATGGATCACTCTTCGTCATGTACCTGAAGCGCGATTTCGGGCAGCGAAGCCCACCCGACCTAAGAAATATCCTTTTCAAGCCGAGCCGAGAAACGGCTCGGCTTGTTTGCTTTTACGAACGGGCTGTTCTAGCCTTCGGCAATTCGTCTCACCCCCTCAACCGAGACACCGGAGGTTCTTAACCATGGCGAACGACGTTCTTACGGCTCCGAATCCTTTCGCAGCCACCACCCAATCCGCAGCCGACGATTCCTTGGGGATCGATCGGGCATTTGTCGTTAGTATGGCCCGCATCCCATTATTCGGGCTGGTTTGGGTCGCTTTGGCCGCCGTGGCCCACTATGCTTGGGCCGCTACCGGAATCACCTCCATCGGTGGAACCGAGGTGGGTAACCTCGGCCCCGTATTCGTACTCGCCTTCGGAATGGTGCTGGCAGCCGTGATCGACGGTTGGGCATTCAAAGTACCCAATTGGCTCACGCTCGCCCTCGTGCTCAGCGGTTGGTACGTCGGCATCCTGCACGAGTTCGGCATCCAAGTGGTACCGGGGTATTCCGCCGATCTCACCGGTGGCCTCGGTTCCGCCCTCGCGGGAACCGCCCTCGGCTTCGCGTTGCTCTTCCCGATGCTGTTCATTCAAGGCATGGGCCAAGGCGATGTGAAAATGCAAATGGGCTTCGGTTCGTGGGTCGGCGCCTTATTCGGCTTCAGCGTCGGTTCGAGCGTGATCCTCTGGGCCTTCTGCATCGGTGCCATCGTCGGCGGCATCTTCGGAATCGTGATCATGTTCGCCCGCCGCCAGTTCGGTAAGAACAAGGAAAACTTCCAAGCAATCATTGGCGACCTCCACATGATGGTAACGGAAGGGCCGGCCAAAGCGGCCGCACGGGCCAACTCGCGGCGTGCGAGCTGGGTACGTCTGCCCTACGGCGTTCCCCTCTGCGTGGGATTCTTGGGCTACCTGTGGTATCGATTGATCGTCGTTGCGTAAAAACTGAAAAAGTGGCACAATCTCCAAGCGCCCCGGCATTTGCCGGGGTGTTCTGGTTTCCGGATCGCATTTCGAGTACCGCACTTCCAATCGGCGCAACCCGTTCGCACGCTTCATTCCAACGTTCCCCTTTCACCCAGCGAATTCCCCTTCTTGGCAATCTGCGCAAAAAAGGATTGATCGACACGACCGGAAAAGTTGAAGGCTCCGGAGGGTTCGGGTCGAAGTAATGGGTGTGTTAACACCGCTAGCGGAAGTGAACACAATGAGGCGGGAAAAAACTTTCCGCGCTGCGAAACCCTTGCGTAAGGAGAACTTCGTTCTAGGTTTGGTTACCGAACATTGCCCCGCCCAACTCGGCATCGCCATAAATCGGCGAATGCAGGATGCGAACGATCGCGGCGGGCGGAAGTGCGGATGACCAACCTGCGGAGCCGTGTCGGCCCCCTCCGAGGTCGGGATACTCCCCGGATTTTCCGGTGGACATCACAGGCCGCGAACAAGCCCACGACTCCTTCGAGGTACGCAGCGATGAAACAGAAGAACATGCTCCTGGTGGCGGTGGCGGTGGTGTGTGGCTTGATCGCCGCATTCCTCACCTCCCAGATGAGCGCGAAGAGCAAGAAACAACAAGTGGACATGGTGAATGTCCCGCAGGCAGCGATGGATCTGCCGATCGGCACGAAGCTGAAGGCCGAAGACTTCGACAAGTACGTGAAGATGGTACCGGTGCCGCGAGACATGGCCCCGGTTTCCTTTGTCGAAGACCTCTCGACCCTGAAAGACAAACGGGTCACGCGGACGATGCGGACGAACGATGCGTTCAACCCCGCCGACGTTTCGAGCAACGAAGCGTTGAATCCGCCGGAAGGCTTCAGCGTGATGACGGTGCGTGCGAGCATCGACGAAGCCGTGGCCGGCTTCGTTCGACCGGGGGTGAGAGTGGATGTGCTCGCTTCGGTGCAACTGAAGAAGTCGCAGAAATACGTTGTGTTTCCGCTGTTCACCGACATCCTGATCCTAGCGGTCGATTCGAGTGCGATGGGGCCGAAGGAAGGCGGGCAATCGTACCAGAACCTGAGTATGATCTCGTTCGCGGTAGATAAGGACACGTCGCTGTTGCTGCAAGCCGCAGTCACCCGCGGTGCCCAAATGCGGTGCGCCCTCCGACACCCGGACAAACCGGTGAAGTACGACACGATGTCGCCCGAAGAGATGTGGGCGATCCTCAGCGGCAGCATCGAAGACGACAAAGATAAGAAACCGGAACCCAAGGAACCCGAAGAACCGAAACTCGAATTGGTGAAGGTGAAGGTGCCCACGATCGATTTGACTGCCGGAACCGAGATCACCCAGGAATTCTTGGAGAAGAACTTTACCGAAGCCGAATTCCCGAAAGCGAGTGTTCCCGAGAATACGGCCCGCGATTTCGAGAGCCACATTCGCAAGGGCCACTACTTACTGAAGGATGTCGCGGCGAACCACTTCGTTCCGAAGACGTTCTTGGGCGAGAAGCCGGCCGAAGCGAAAGCTCCCCCGGTGGAAACCCCCAAGGTGGCACCGCCGAAGAAGGAATACATCGAAGTGACCGTAAACACGATCCGCGGCATCGTCCGCCATCGCTACGAGAAGTTGTCGAACGGCGAATTCAAGTATGCCGGTGTGGTGGGTGGGGAAGCGGAAGCCGTGGAAGACAAGAAACAACCGGAAAGCTCGAACGGCGAGAAATCGCCGATCCAGTAATCGGAAGCGAACCATACTCCCGGCACGGAACGCCGGGGGTGGAATTGGGAACTTACCCGTTGCGGGCTGCTCAACCCAGCCCGGAACGATTAACACTCGGCGGATGATGTTCATTCGCCAGCTATGTAGGGAGAGGTGAACGGATGCGCCTGACAACTATCGCCCGAAGCCGCCTGTTGGCGTGTTTGGCCGGCGTTGCCGGAATCGTGGGGAGTGGCTCGGCCACCGCCCAACAACCCACCCCTCCCGCCACCGGCGGAGTGGTGGCCAAGATCGATCAAAAAACCAACGCGGTACTCGTACCGCTCGGCGGCTACGGCCGCTTCGATCCCGGAACCGGGAAGCTCATCAAGAATATCGAAGTGAGCAACGCCGATGTTCTCGTGGTGCGGCCGGTGCCGATCGACCCCAAAAAGGTCGATTTGCTCGGGATGTTGGGAGGGGCCAGCCAACTGACCCTGACCTTCGCCGACGATTCGAAAGCGAGCTATTCGATCATCGTGCAACCGGATTACGAACAATTGAAGTTCGTCATCCGCCAAGCGGTGCCGACCGCGACCGTGGACATCATCCCGGGCGTCGGCAACGTGATTATCCTCAGCGGCTCCGTGAGCCAGCCGAGCGACGCGGACACCATCATCCGAATTGCGAGTAGCGCCGTGGGTGGCCAAACTCAAAACGTGATCAACGCCTTGCAGGTCGGCGGCAGCCAACACGTCATGATCGACGTGACGGTCGCCCAAGTCGATCGCACGGAACTCCGCGAACGCGGCTTCGCGTTCACGATCCAAGGCTCCACCGCAACGTTTACCAGTATCCTCGGTGGCTTGTCCAATGTTGCGATGGGTGCCGCCGGGGTTGGTGGGGATGCCGCAGCTATGATCCCTACCCCAGGTGGCAGCGCGAACATCTTCGCCGGGATCGTACCTTCGAACTTCAACGGTGCCCTCCGGGCCTTGAAGACGGAAGGTTTGGCGAAGTTCCTTTCGGAACCGAAGATCGTGACGCAAACCGGTCGCCCGGCATTCTTCCGGGCCGGTGGCCAACAAGCCATCATCAGCCCGGCAGCGGGCATCACCGGCCCCGGCGTGACCTACACTCCCGTGGGAACCGAACTCGAAGTGCTCCCGATCGTTTACGGCGACGGCCGGATTTACCTCGAAGTGAACCCGCGGATTTCCTCGGTGAACAATGGTCGGGGTATCACGACCGCAGCCGGGTTCAGCCCCGGTTTCAACGAACAGCAAGTTCGCTCCGCGGTCATGTTGCAATCGGGCCAGACCTTCGCCATCGGCGGATTGCTCGAAACCACCGTGAACGCATCGGCACAAAAAGTGCCGTACTTGGGGGAACTCCCCCTGATCGGCTTCGCCTTCAGCAGCGTGTCCCACCAAGAAACGGAAACCGAACTCGTGATCCTCGTCACGCCGCGACTCGTCGAGCCGATGGATTGCAACCAAGTGCCCCGCCGCGTTCCGGGCAAGGAAACCCGCAGCCCGGACGATTTCGAAATCTTCGTGGAATCGCTGATCGAAGCGCCCCGCGGCCAACGGAAATCGTGGAGCAACGGTTACGCCGCAGCGTACAAGAACGATCCGAAGATGATGTACCCGTGCAACAACAACATGGGGCCGGGCACCGGTAACGGCAACGGCAACGGTAGCTGCCTCAAAGCCCCTTGCGTCGGTGGAAGCTGCAACACTGCGGCTCCGCTGATGGCCCCTGCGGTATCCCCGGCACCGGTTCCGCAAACCTTACCGCAAGCTTTGCCCGTGAGCTTCGATTCCTCGGCTCCGCTGACGCCGCCGGTGCAACCGCTGCCCAACGTGCCCTGAGTCGAATCCCCCTCTCCCGCTAGGGTAGAGGGGAGTTAGTAAAAGGAAACAACAATCGGCAGGATGCCGGCCGGGTGATCGCTCCGAGCGTCACCCGGCTGATTCCACGGATGGCGACCGAAGATACGACACCACTGAGTTTCCCCCGAACGGTATCCGACCATGCAAAGAATAGCGATCGTAGATCCGTCCGAATCGTCCCGCGAATCGCTCCGCACCCTCCTGCTCGGTGTGGATTTCGTCTGGCTCGAAGCGGAATGCGCGAGGTACGAATACTTCTTCGATGTTATCCAACAATCGATGCCCGATCTCGCCATCGTCGCGCTCGATGCGGATAAGACCAAAGCCCTTCAGATGATCGGCCAGCTTTCGGTCGAACACCCGAAGTTGCCGATCCTCACGATCAGCCACGATCACCAAGCGCTGTTGCAATCCCTGCAAAAAGGGGCCAAGTACTTCCTCACACACCCTGTGGGCCTCGAAGATATGCTGGCCGCACTCCGGCGGGCACTCGGCGAATCGAGCAATCAAAACGATCAATCGAGCATGAGCAGCGGGATGATCCGCCAATCCGGCCCCTCGCAGATGATCGCGATCCTAGGCTCCCGCGGCGGCGTGGGAACCACCAGCCTCGCCGTGAACCTCGCGGCCACGCTCGCCAGCGATCCCGCCAACGGCGTGGCCCTCGTCGATCTCGATTTGGCACTCGGAGATGCCGATATCGCCTTGGAAGTGAAGGGCATCGATAACATCAGCATCGCCGATCTCGCGCGGAACATCGAACGCCTCGATATGAATTTCCTCCGCCGGGCGATGGTTCGCCACGAGGGAACCGGCCTCGCGATTCTCCGCCACCCCTTGGAAATCCAAGACGTCGGCATCCTGCACGAAGGGCACATCGAACGGATTCTCAACCTGTTGAAGATCAGCTATTCGCACTTGGTCCTCGATCTGAGCAAATCGATGTTGCCCACCGACATGATGGCCTTGCGGATGTCCGATACGATCCTGCTCACCGCGCAACTCGAACTAAGCAGCCTCCGCAACGTGGTTCGCCTCATCCACATGCTCGGGCTTGAAGACAACCTCGCCGAGAAGATTCGCGTGGTCATCAACCGCGTCGGCTCGGAATCGATCGAAGAAGGCATCAGCATGAAGAAGGCCGAAGAAGTCATCGGCAAGCCGATCTTCTGGCAGGTGCCCAGCGATCCGAAATCGCTGATCAGTGCCCGCGTCTCGGGCGAACCGCTCGTGCTGCACAACCCCAAGAGCCGCGTTCAACAGAGCATTGCGGGTTTGGCCCAAACCCTCTGCGGGAACAGCGTCGAACCGGCGGCGGAAACCAAAACCAAGTCGGGTTGGAGTTTCTTCGGCCGCAAGTAACACGGTCCGGTTCAGTTGACAGTCGCTTGATACACCCCTTGATTACGCTCCCGAGGTCATCGTTATGTCTAGGCTCCAACAAGGAATTTCGAAGCTCAACAGCCTCAGCAATCAAGGCAACAGCGGCAGCATGTCCAAGATGTCCAGCCCCAGCTTCAGCGGGGCGGGCGGCGGCAACGGCAAGAACTTCGAAGAACTGAAGCGCCAAATTCACTCCAAGCTCGTCGAACGCCTCGATCTCTCGCGGGTGAAGGATCTCGCTAGCGATGCGATGCGGCGGGACATCCGCCGCGCCATCGAACACTTGTGCGATACCGAAAATCCACTGCTCAACCGGATCGAACGCGAAAAGCTCATCGAAGAAATCCTCGATGAAACGTTGGGTTTCGGGCCGCTCGAACCGCTGCTCAAAGATCCGACCGTTTCCGAAATCATGGTCAACGGGCCGAAGAAGATTTATGTCGAACGCCGCGGGAAGATCGAAAAAAGCGACGTGGTGTTCCGCGACAACGACCACTTATTGCAGATCATCGACCGCATCGTTTCCAAGGTCGGCCGCCGGGTGGATGAAACCAGCCCGCTCTGCGATGCCCGCTTGCCGGACGGTTCCCGGGTGAACGCGGTGATCCCGCCGATCGCCCTCGACGGTGCTAGCCTCAGCATCCGGCGTTTCGGGGCATCGCCGCTCAAGCTCGAAGACTTGTTGAACTACAAGGCATTCACGCCCGAAATGGCGATGCTCCTCGAAGGCGTTATCAAGGCGCGGTTGAACATCATCATCAGCGGGGGTACCGGTTCCGGTAAAACCACGCTGCTCAACACGCTCTCCGCGTTCATCCCCGGCGATGAACGGCTCGTGACCATCGAAGACGCCGCCGAACTGCAACTGCAACAAGATCACATCGTGCGGCTCGAAACCCGTCCGCCGAACATCGAAGGCAAAGGTGCCGTGGGCACGCGCGAACTGGTGAAGAACGCCCTGCGGATGCGGCCCGACCGGATCATCGTGGGCGAATGCCGGGGTGCCGAATCGTTGGACATGCTCCAAGCCATGAACACCGGCCACGCCGGGAGCATGACGACGCTCCACGCGAATACCCCGCGCGACGGCCTCGCCCGCTTGGAAACCATGATCATGATGGCCGGTACCGAATTGCCCATCAAAGCCATGCGGCAGCAGATTTGTTCGGCCGTAGATTTGATCATTCAAGTGAACCGCCTCCAAGGCGGCCCCCGCAAAATGGTGAGCATCACGGAAGTGATGACCATGGAACAAGACATCATCATCATGCAGGAAATCTTCCGGTTCCGGCAAATCGGGGTCGATCAGAACGGTCGGGCCTTCGGCCAGTTCGAAGCCACCGGCGTACGGCCGAGCTTCGTTCCGAGGTTGGAACAAAAGGGGATCAAGCTCCCCTCGAATATGTTCACCGAACGAGTGCTTGCCCGCGATTGAAATACTCCCCTCCCCCAACGGGGCGAGGGGTTGGGTGCGATCGGGTGCGTTGCCCCTTCGACGCGAACGAGACATACCACGGACGGCGAACTGCAAATACCCCCTGAGAGTGTTGCCCCATGAGCCCGTTAATCCTATCCCTCGTCGTCGGCGCCCTCGTGGTCGGGATGATCCTCGCACTCTTTTTCGCCTTCGCCGGCAAAAAAGACGGCCGGGCTTCCGAACGGCTCGACATCCTCGTCGGCCGCAAGGAACGCAAAGATTCCTCCGCCGACATGCTGTTAAAGCAAGCCTTGCATGAAGTCGACAAGAAAACCCTGCTCGACAAGATCACACCGAAGATGTTCAATCTCACGGAGATGATCGAACAAGCCGATGCCAACGTAAAACCGAGCGTACTGTTCGGGATCGGCCTCGTCGCCGCGTTCGTCGGCGGCGTGGCGAGTGGGTGGATGGTGAACATCTATGTCGCACCGATCGTCGCCCTCACCTGCTTTTCGGCCCCGTTCGTGTGGCTCTCGTTCAAACGCAAGATGCGGTTGGGCAAATTCGCGAAGCAATTGCCCGAGGGGATGGAACTGATTGCCCGGGCGTTGCGGGCCGGTCACTCGTTGGCCGCCGGGTTGCACGTGGTTTCGGAAGAAAGCCCCTTACCGATTTCCAAGGAATTCGGCCGGGTGTACGAAGAACAAAACCTCGGGATCTCGCTGGAAGAAGCACTCAAAAGCTTGTGCAAGCGGGTTCCTAACCTCGACCTCAAGTTCTTCGTCACGAGCGTGATCATCCAAAGGCAAACCGGGGGCGACCTCGCGGAAATCCTCGACCGCATCGGTCACGTGATCCGCGAACGCATCAAGATCCTCGGGCAAGTGAAAGCCCTCACCGCGGAAGGCCGCCTTTCCGGGATCGTGCTGATCGCCTTGCCCATCGGCCTGTTCTTCATGATGCTCTGGATGAAGCCCGATTACATCGAAATCCTGTGGAAGGATCCGTTGGGGATCAAGATGAGTATCGGAGCGATCATTCTGATGCTGCTCGGTTCCTACTCGATCAAAAAGATCATCGACATCAAAGTATAATTCCGGTTCCCTTCTCCCTCGGCGGGAGAGGGACGAGGTGTGAGGGCCGACTACTCCTTCACCCCAAACCCTTTCCCGCCGTGGGAGAGGGATTAAGCAAAACACCCCTCGGATCGCACAACTGTTTGGAGTCTCGCCGTGGCACTGCTCGCTTTCCTCACCGCCGAAGATTTGGCCCCGCTGTTCGTGTTCGCCGCGATTGTGGCGGGCACCTTCTGGGTGCTCACGATGCTCTCGAAACGCAACAGCCTCGCGGAAGATCGATTGGATCGTATCGGCCGGCCGAAGTCGCTGGTCGATCTCGAATTGAACAATGCCGATTCCCGGCAGAAGTTCGCCGGGTTGAAGGAAGCCTTCTCCAGCCTCGGCTCTTCGATGCAACCGCAATCGGATCTGGAGAAAAACAGCCTGCGGGTGAAGCTGGCCAACGCCGGTTTCCGCAGCGAAACGGCACCGATGGTTTACCAAGGTTTGCGATTGGCCTGTTTGGTCGGGTTGACCGTTCCCGCCGGGATCGCCTGTTTGGCCGCGTACGGCTTCACCCTCTCGGCCATGTGGAAAATCATGCTGGCCGGGTGCGCCGGGTTCTACCTGCCACAAATCGCCTTGATGCTGCTGATCAGCGATCGGAAGAAGCAAATCTTCCTGACGCTGCCCGATGCTCTCGACTTGTTGGTGGTGTGCGTGGAATCGGGTTTGGGCCTTGATGCCGCGCTCCGAAAAGTGACGGAAGAAATGAAGGATCACGCCAAGACGATGTGCGAAGAACTCTCTTTGGCGAATTTACAATTGCAAATGGGCCGACCCCGCCGCGAGGTTCTGCACGATTTGGGCGTAAGAACCGGTGTAGATGACGTAAAAAGTTTAGCTGCGATCCTCATTCAAGCCGATAGATTCGGAGCGAGCATCGCGCACGCCTTACGGGTGCAGTCCGATGCCATGCGGACAAAACGTCGGCAGATCGCGGAGGAAAAAGCGGCAAAAACGGCGGTGCAACTCATCTTCCCGTTGGTGCTGTTCATTTTCCCTTCGATCTTCGTGGTGTTGGTTGGCCCCGCGGCCATCCTCATCATGAAGAACATGCTGACGAAGATGTCTTAACTCACGCGGGGCTGCCCCCGCTTCACTCAAGGAGGAGTGACGATGACTCGAACCTTCCGCGCGGCCACGATCTTGGCCGCAACTTTCGGTGCCGCCGTTTCGACCGGTTGCATGAATACCGGCGACCGGCCGGGATTGCAAGCGAGATATACCAATTTGGTCGATCCGTGTTGGCCGGAGCGCTACAGCCAGCAAGCCCGCGAAGCGGCGTTGAATCCCCACGACATTCAAGTGAACAACGCCCAAGTCATCGACCAAACGCTTTGGAACTACCACTTCGAAGTCGGCGGTAGCACGCTGAATGCGAATGGTCGCCAACGCATCGATTACCTTGCCCGCCGGTTGCCAACCCCCGATGGACGCATCTACATTCAAACGGCCCGCGACCTCGGTTACGATGCCAACGCCCCTGAAAAACTGGTGAATGCCCGCGCCGAACTCGACGTCAAGCGCTCGCAAGCCGTGCTGTCCTATCTCAGCGCCCAACCGAATGGCGCGAAGACGAATTGGGAAATTCAGGCCAGCGACGCCTTCGATCCGGGTGTGAACTCGGCCGGCCCGGCCCAATCGGTCCGCGGTTTGCCGAACCAGTATCGCAGCACGATCACCGGTGCGGCTGGCCAATCGTTGGTCGGCTCCGGGGGTAACCTCAGCTTCGGTGCCCCCACGGGCGTCGGGAGCAACGCCGTCGGGAACAACGCCGGTGGGAACATCAACCCTGGAAGCGGGAATGCCCCAGCCACCGGCACCGGCCAATTCCGCTAACGGTACGACCATTCCGAGAAACGCAAAGCCCACCCGATCCGTTCGGGTGGGCTTTTTTCGTTCCGTGTTCTAAGCTTGCACGCCACCATCGAACCCGAGTCGCACCATGAAAAAGCTCGCCCTCACCGTAGC